>Ga0209080_1000552_pt1 | contig 24340 bp, 14 predicted proteins | sample JNZ110809AmetaG_FD_184123 | JGI IMG/M metagenome (GOLD analysis project Ga0209080, IMG submission 184123) | Hot spring microbial communities from Jinze hot spring, China to study Microbial Dark Matter (Phase II) - JNZ 110809A (SPAdes) (version 3) ...
CTTATAGAGCGGCTTATTTGCCCTACAGTCGTAAAAACATTTGCATCATACCCTCTAAGGTTCGCTACGCATCGCATCATCTGGTCTCGTATTAGCTCACGCCATCTACCTATCGCTGTGTTCTTTATCTTTCCGACTATATCCCTGATGGCGTTCATACCGCCTCCTATATAGGCATTCTTTAGCGCATCCCAAGATGCACCCATAGTTGCTTGCACTTCAGTCGGCATAAGCTCTTGCCATGCTTCCCTCCATGTTAGTTGCGACAAGGGTCTACCGTTTACCTGTATATGGTCTGTGCGTAACTCTGCAACTTGTGCTGCCCGCCCTCTACCACGCTTGCCCCTAAGCACAACAGCTGTCCCTACGGATGAGTTTTCTACAGCGCTTATTATGCTATTGGCATCACCGTTATGCGCAGGGTTTTGCTCCTCTGCCCTTATCCTGTCTACTAAATGCTTAAGCGTGAAAAGGCGAGCTTGAGCATGAAGAAGCTGAGTATACATATCAGGGTTGCCTGTCAGCTGTATTACTAATTCAGGCGTCACTATCCTTCCCATTACTATTCCCGCAAGCCTTCTTGCTGCCGTGAGCGCATTTACAAGTGTTGTTTGTGTCCCCAGAATAGTTACATTCGTTGCTCCACGCAGAAGGTCTCCCAAAGCTCCCAGTTGCCCTAATATGTCGTGTGCCAGCTCAAGGCGTGCACGCCCGGGTGATACACGCCTTCTCCCTGCAGGTTGCTTCGGAGTTACCCTCCACCCTCCAAGCGTTAACTCCACATCCATACCGCTTGTAAATGAAGTAACTGTCCGTGCTGTTAAGTCATCTTCTAACAACCCTGCTACATCCTCAACTACCCTTTCCCATACGATAGCTTCTTGTGCTCCTGCCTGCCCCATAGCCCCTGTAGCTATACCGCGAGCAGCTGCCAATATTTCGTTGTATGCTTGCCGCCTTGCATTCTCCATTTGCGTTGCTGCGCCTTCTGCAGCCTGCATCATTTTACCCCAGAACCACCCATGCCTTCCTAACCACCTATACAACTCATATGCGCCTGAAACAGCTATCACAGGTAAGGCTATCTTTGCAAAGTTCCACGCAAATATCGTGCTCAACATAGACTTCAAAGCAAATGCAAGTGGAGGGAACCAATGAGCGCCTATCACTAAGCCTGCTACAGCACCCATCGCTATTGCTCCGGGCAACCATGCCTTTCCTTCCTCATCCCTCACTAAGAAGTAACGAATAAGAGACCTTAAACTCCTAATGGTTGCAGGGTCCTCTTGCACTGCAAATGTAGCCCTTCTGCACACATTTTCTACCGCCTCCCTGAACTCCGCAGCTTTTTCTAATGCCCTATCTCTATCGCCGCTGCGCAATGCCTCTAACCATTCTCTGCGCAATCTCTCTATCACAGGGTTGCGCACCATGCCGTTGCCCACTGCCTCCAGAATTTCTACCCCCTCTACTACACCCTCCGCCACAGCACGGCTTATCTCCTCCTGTAGCGCTTCGGGGATTTCGGCACGCAATGCCCTTCTCTCCATCTCCTCTTTGCTTTCTCCAGCGCGCCCTACAACATCCGTCTGAATAACCCCTTCTGGTTCAGGCAACTGTATGCCTCTTAGCCTCTTAGCTACACATGAGAGTAGGACATCCATCGCTGGAGGGAAGTTAAGCAATAAACCAAGCTCCCTATAGGTGTTAATAGCGGTATCAAGCAAATGCTCAGGCACGCGAGCTAACAAGTAAGGGCGCTCTGCAACTAACTCAGCTACTCTCTCGTCTACACCTCTACTAACAAGTGCTTTTACTCTGCTGTCAAAATCGCTCCCCCTATCAAAAAGCATGTTGGCAATGAAATCTGCTTTGCCTACACGCCTTGTTACATCCTCAAATACCTCTCGTAATCTCCTTACATCACCTATTGCACCTCTTTCTATTTGTCCGCGAAGCATTCCTATTGTGCTTCTGAGAAGGTAGAAGTAGTATGCAGCATGCAAGGCACGCTCCACCTCTACATGCGATACTCCTTCTTCCCTCACGGATATCCTCCTTGCTATTCCGCTCAATGCCTCTGCAGCCCTTGCAGGCTGCATCCTTTGGTTGAGAAAACTTACCTCTAATTCCCTTAGCCCTCTCACTGTTGCCTTCTTTCGCTTTATCAATGCAGCAACTTCATCAGCTGACAGACCGCTTGCTGCAGCTACTACATCGCGTGCCTCACCCAAGAAGGCATCCCAGTTGACACTAAACTCACGGGGGAATAATTCTTCTTCAATCCTTCCCATCCTCAGTCGCTCTCTGGTAGCCATCACAACAGCTAATGGGTCAATGGGTAAAGTGCCCTTTTGTATCATTAACCTAATGTCATGGGCAAAGAGCTGTTTGAAGGCATTGCGCATTGCCTCATCGGCAATGCCATGCTTGTCAAGGAACCTATCCAAGGAAGCTTCCATAAATGCCAGAGCCATGTTTACGCCCATTTCTACACTGCGCATCACCTGTCGTGCATTCAACCCTGATGGGTCTGGCGATAGCATGAGCTCTTTAGATGGAAAGAGCGGCAAGCTGCCCATCCATGCCAAAGAGACTGCATCACCAGCTAAGCGAGCAAAGTCTCTAACTATTTCGTCCCATGCTAACCTTGAAGGCAAAACTACAGCATAGGGGACAAGTGAGCTAAGGCTGTAGAAGGAAAATGGAAGGAAGACTTGTGTTATAAGTGCAGGGTCTATTGTCCTGCCAGAGACTAATTCGCTATATGCGCGCACATCGCCCTGAGAAATCCTCATCAATATTCGCCCCAGAGCACCGAAGTCTGGAGGGAATACCCCTGCGGGGCGTGAGCGCGCTGGTGCTCTTAACCATGGCATGCTGAGAAATTCCGTTAGCATCCTACTACCAGCAATGGTTGTGGGAGGCAAGGCTGCCCACGCAGCAAGAATGCCTCCTAAGAGCCGCTTCGTTGTCTCCCTTCCTTCAGCTCCTAATACTTCGCTTGCAACTTCTTTAACATTACGCACGGTGCTCAACCAATCTCCCACTTCCCGTGCTACTTGTGCCATTCCTCCAGCTCTTTTTGCTCTCTCTGCAAAGCTCACCAACGCCTCTAACACTTCCCAGTCAATGAGAGGGAAGACGAGTTTCTTCCTTGTCCTTTCGGAGCGCACAATTGTTGCAGCTACTTCGGGTGCTGCGGGGCGTATGCCCAATGCAGGCTCCAAGAATGCCAATTTTGCAACCTCATTACTCGCATCCCACACACGCTCTAATACCAAGCGCCCCTGCGGCGAAGTTAACAATGTCCTAACTACTTCGTTGTAGGTATCCAAAACACTTGCTAAGCGCTTCGCATATGTATTGTAGAACTCCTCACGCGCTGCTGCTGCACGATATGTAGGTGGTAAGGCAGTGGATGGATAAAGCGCCCTCACAGCCTCCTGTGCCCTTGCCACTGCAGAAGGCGGCACAACCCCTTCCTTTTCTCTCGCTTCCTCCACAGCTCTTTCTATATCTCTTTCAGTAGGCACGACGCCGCGAGAGAGATACTCTTGTCGTATCTTCTCACGCAATGCCGCTTCCCTAAACCATGATGATAAGCTTCCCAACGCCTCCGCAGTCTGGGGCAGCGAGAAAGCCCTGAGCAAAAGAATGGCAGCCTCCACGAAAGGCGCTGCATGCTGTATGGAGCCAGTCAAGTTAGCCACCGAAGCCAAGATTGAAGGTATACCTTCATCAACAAGGTAACTCAACGGCACATAAGTCAACTTAGATGCTTCAAATTCTTCCACATCTCGCACAATGCTTTCGCCGCGTCTCCCTTCAACATAAATCTTGGGATGTATTAAGGCGCTTCCAAACACATTGTCTGGAGAAGGTAATATGCGAGAAGCATCTGCTAATAAGCCCGCTGCTTCAGCGAGCAATTCCTCTCCACCACGCACGCCTAACCTTCGCACGCCTTCGCGTAACGCCGTGCTCCTCAGCGCTATCTCTATCATATCAAAGGCAGTTGGTATCTTCAGCACTAAAGTTGCAAACCTATTAATTTTCTCATCAATCTGCCCCTCACTTGACAGCGCAGGCGTTACTATTCCATTTATTTCCCTAAGAGCATTCAGTTGCCTTTCTACAGCCTGAGCCAATGTATCCCTCAGTGCTGCCACTTCTTCTTCCCCTTCAGGCACTGGGATAGTTCTGAGAGTTGCCAACAAGGCTTCAAGGTTATTTGCTGCCCTTCCGAGGATTGTTGATAATCGGTTCGCTATGTCGGGGTCAAGTATACAAAAAGCTGCAACAGCATATCGCCCTATGTCACCTGCTTCGCCAGCAGGGAACATCTCCCTCAAGCGCTTTGTCATATCAGGAGTTCCTATTATTGCCCTTACTATTTCACTTTCCCTTTCCCACATGCCCTCCGCTTCCTTAGCTGCAGCAAAAGCCCCAGCCAGAGAAGGAGATGCGAAGGGGTCATTCATAAGAGCTAATGCGAGTTGGTCAACCCATAACACACCATGCGTTAATGGGTCTGATGGGTCCATAGAAGCTACTCTTCCCAATACACCGCTTTTAACTAACGCAGCTATCTTACCTAACGCAATACCCAACCGAGCTTTTTCTTCAGGCGGAAGGGCACGCAAGGCTTCTCCTATAACATGTCTTGTTGCTGCTACTAAGCCAAGGGAGCGAAGGTTAGGAAGGGAAAGGTAAGTGCCCCATGTTGTGAAGCGCGCGCGTTCACGCGGTATTTCTACTAACTCATTTATACTTCCCCTGCCACGCACAAATGCATCAAACGCCGTTAATATCTCCCCAGCCCGCATGTATAAGTTTGTTAAATCCTCAACTATACTATCGCCCTCTCTAACCACTACTCTATCAGACAAAAGGTGTAAAATTCGCAAAGCTGTCTCTTCAGTCCATACCCTTCGGTATGCTTCCGAAGGCATCTCAATCCCATGCTCTGAAAGCAATCTCTCAATCCGTTGCCACCCTTCGTCTGTTACCTCTACTCTCTCTCCTATCCTCCGATATATACCCGAAGGTAGTTTAACACCGCGCTCCGAAAGTGCGTCCTCAAGTTCATGCCATGCATCTGCTCTAACCTCTACTATACCCGTCCCCCTGTATACCTCCTCGGGAAGCTCAATCCCATAAACTGAGAGTGTTTCCTTAACTCTCTCCAAATCCTCATCGGTAATCTCTAACCCTTCCTCTCTCACTCGCTCCAATTCCTCCACAAGCCTAAGAAGTGGATGCCCTTTTAGTAGGCTTTCCAATGCTCCTATGAGCCTTTCAGCCCTTCTGCCCACTGCCCCCAACTCATTCATAACATCAGCAGAATTTTCCTGAAGTGCATACAAGCGCTCTAAGTTCCTTTCCATCAGGTTCGCAGTTAATTCATACATGCGGCTTTCTTCCATCCGCCCTTCATTTTTTGCTCTCTCCGCTAACAGCCTTACCTCGTCCAACCGTTGAGCTACAAACTCAATATACTCATCTATAGCTCTTCCCTTTTCTGTAGGTCTAAATAGCCTGCCGAAGCGGATAATTGCTGCCCCACCCGCATACCGCCTTCTTAACACATATGCAGTTCCAAGAAGAGTTCTATCTGCCTTCTCGGGTGCTTGAAGTGCTGCCCTCAAACGATTGATTGTTTTGTTCACTGCGTGAACTACCGACACTAAGTCCTTTTCTCCTTCCTGAGGGCGCCTTCCCACCTCAATGGTCAGGTTTTCCACACGCTGGGGCAAATTTTCTAACTGCTTAAGCACACCTCCTAACCTTCTACAACCCTCTCTGGCATCCAGTAAGGCTGCTCCATTAGGCATAAGAACGACCATAGGCACTATACCTGTAACTCTCTCCTTAACCTCCCCTTCCTCCACCACTCTTTCTATTAACGGCACTGCCCCTAAGATAAGTATTTTCTCTTCCCCTATCCTCTCTTTAATGCTCTGCCACCTCCTCAACCTCTGAACATCTAACTCTTCCCCTTCAACTTCTTCTTCTACCTCAGCTGCTGCCTCCACAGGTGCTTCCTCAGCAGGTAACTCTGCTTCCTCCGGTAACTCTGCTTTCTCCGGTAGCACTTCCTCACCAAGTTCTGCTTCCCTCTCCGCAATTACATCAGGTGGGACCTCCTCACCTTCTATCTGCTCTGGAGGCGCTTCCGTTGCCACTACTCTTTCCTTGCCTACTATTTTCTTTTCCTTCAACCTTTCCCGCGTTACCCTTTCTATTACCCAGTTTCTATAGGTATCTAAAGCCCTTTCAAGAGCATCCTCTAAACTCCGCAATGCTTCACGAGACCTCACCTCTTGGGGTAATTGTGGGAGTAAGCGCCATATCTCCAACAACGCATCCACCACCTGCTCCTTACTCACCCTTCCAGCTCCCAACCTTCGTAAATCAGCTAAAATGCTATCCGCCCTCCCTCCTAATTGCTCTCTTATTTCAGGAGCAGCTTGTAGTGCTGCTTGCCAAAGCGCCTCAAGCCCTGTTATTGTTAACTGTTCTAAGGTAGTTTCTTTGTGAAGCATTACTCTCTCTGAAGCGAGCTGCCTTCTTACTGGCTGGACTACATGGGGTATATTAATCGTTTTGCTGGGTAAAGTCGCCGGGCTTTCACGAAGCGTCCGTGCCCACCACGCATGTGTTGCCTCTGCCAATATTTCCTTCAGCGCCGTCACTGCGCCTAATACATTCTCTATTTGCTCCTTGCCTACTTCAACTGCAGGGAAGGTCTGTTCCAGCACTAAGTTAAAGAGCGTGTGTAGAAATTCATGCATGAGCGAGCTGGCATCTATAGCGTGGTAAAGGACTTCGGGCCATGAGGGAACAAACCTTGACATGAGGGAAGGACGGGTTAACGCAACTACATCATCGGATGCGCCTTGCAGGTAAGGAGTGACTAAGATGCGAGATTGAAACCACTTTTGTATCAGCTGCCCCATGTTTATATTCCCTATCTGCATGCCCTCAAAAGCTCTCGCAAGCTCACTAACATCAATACCCGCTTGCTCCAATACTGCACCTATAGGAGCTGATACATAGCAGAAGCCTGATGCTACATTACTTAACCTCTTAGCAAGCACATCTGCCTGCGGATTTTCCATCATCAAAGCCTTACCTGCTGAAGGCATCATCTCAACACTGGTTGCGGTAGTAACTTTCCCCTCTGTTACGCTATTCCACTTTTCTGCAATTGCTGCTTGTATCCTTTCTCCCAACCCGCGCCCTTGCAACAAGAAGGTATCAAATGCCTCCGTTATGCGCCCCTCAAAGCTGTGACGAAGGTATGTCTCCATCAACCCCGCTAATTCATCAGGAGAGAGTTTAATGGTAATGGCAATATATTGCTGGGGTCTTTCTCTACCCTTGGGCCTTTCTGCACTTAGATGTGCTGGGTCCGTCGTCCCTGCTGTCTCTTGCACAACTCTAACGAATTCCTCCCAACCTCCTATAAAAGCTCTTTCTCTATCAGCCCTGCTGCGCAATGTCTGCAGAATTCTTTCGTGTGTTATAGGCAATGAAGCAGTTACCAAGCCCCCTGCTGGCGCTGCAGGGTCTACATCAAGGATGAAGAAGGGCATCAGATAATATTCCCTCGCAGCACCTTTGCCAGTAGTAGCCGTGACTTTAATACTCCACCGAGGCGAGCTGTTGAACATATAAAGTGCCATTGTTGCTCTGGGGTCTACTAAGCTTTGCTCCTCGCCTCGTAATAGGCTAATCACACGCGCAAAAGGATAAGCAGCGGATATGGCAGCTTGTCTTGGCAACCCCAGCAGGAGTGTGCTCCCTCTCTCCTTGCCCCTCCGCAATGCTGGTCTTATATCCTCAAGCCTCTCTCTACCCGTGCCCGTCATCTGTGCTCTTAACTCCCTTATTGCTTCCAAAGGATAGTTGAAGAAAGGTTCCTCACCAGCTACTAAAGCACGCATGATAATATCGCCCGGCGTGCCACCCCTAAACCTGCCTTGCTCATCTACATCTGCATCCCAGTCAAGCAGCGTGCCCAGCACAACATATGAAGTGGCGTTTTGACCATACTCATCTGTCCAAGGATAAATTAGCTTGTAAGCATATACATGTAACCCTTTTTCTCTCATCATATCTATTGCTGACTGTGCCCTCCGTGCCGCCTCTGCTGCCTCATCAGGACGAACGAATGTCTCAAACACAACAACTTGAGGGGGTTTTTCTTGCGGCGCTCCTCCAAAGACTTCCTCAAGTGATGTTTCAGGCGAAGCAACACTCATGCCCTCTATAGCTTCCTTTACTTCTTGCGGATTATCGTATACCACTCTTAAGTTGTTATTAATGGCGTAAAATTCCAATATCTTTTGCGCTATCTCTTCAGGGCTTTGGCGAGCAGGTAATGGTATTTTACCTCTCGCCTTAAGCTCCTTTATCCCCTCTACCATAGCTTCGTATATAGCACTGACACTGGGCGTTTTCCCTCTTGCCACTTCATCAAACAAATCCGCTAAGTCAAATTCCTCCGCGCTTACTTCTTCTTCCCTTTCTTCCTCCTCCCTTGCCTCTGCTACCCTTCTCCTCCTTCGCCGTGCCGGAGCTTCCTCAAATAATTCCTCAAGCCCTATTTCTCCCTCAGCTTCTTCCCCTGCTTCTCCCTCCGCTATAGCTTCTTCAACCCTCTCTGCTTCCTCGGCAGGAAGGTCTTCCCAAAGTAACTCTTCCCAATCTTCAACTTCTCCCCGTGGCTCTCTTTCTGCCCTTGTTGGTGTTCTTTCTGCTTCCCTCATCATTTCTCTTATCTCTTTCTCACGCCTCCACTCCTCCTCCCATTTCTGTCCTTCCCTTAAGGCCTCATCCTCTATTATCCTCATTAGCTCACTTACTTCATTTTCAAGCTCCTCCCCTTCCCTCCCTGTAGTTGTAGCAACAAACCTCTTGAAGCGTTCTCTTACACTTGCAAGCAAATTCCTTATCCCTTCCTCTGCATTTTTCCCATCAGTTACATAATCCATGTAAGCATCTACTAACTTGGAAATCATAAACCTGCTTGCCTCTTCAGTCGCCGTTAACTCCACTTTTCCTTCCTCCACCCTCTCTCTCCTCCTTCCACTCCTTATCTCGTTTTCTATCTTGTTTAACTTCTCCGCAACTTCACCCACAAAGAAATCATATGCCCTCGGAGAAACTCTCTTAGCAGCCTCTACTGCCAGCTTCACCACTCTCACCAAGGCAGGAGGCAATACGCCTGTCAGCACCCGCCCTACAGTATATTCACCTTTAACCTCAGGCTCTACTACTACCTCACCCCTCCTCTCTTCCCTTACTTCATCACTTTTCATGAGGGCACGAGGAAGCGTTGCCCACACTATATCAGCCAAGCGCAGCATTAAAGTTGGAGCATGAGGGGAAGTGCTAATTCGCAGCGCTTCACCCCACTCCCTCACTGTATCGTCAATTCCCTGCTTAAGAGCTGTCCACGCATCAGATAGCCCAGCTGCTTGATAATACTCTCCTACAAACCTTACCTTCGTTAAAGCATTCGTCAAACTTATCAGTGACTTAAAATCCTCAACACGATTTTCAGAATGCCATAGCTGGTCAGCTATTCTGGTAGCAAGCTCCTGAGGGTCTACTCTTTCATCTAAGGCTGCTGCAGTGCGAGCATAGGCACGCGCGACAATGTCCACAGCAGTGCGGGGTATCTCCCCTCTCCCTGCCACTTCAGCTGCATCATACAACCTCTCAAGGTGATACATCTCAACGAGGCGATTTGCTAAGCGTTGCGCTTCCCTGCGCGGTAACCGATATACCTCACGGAAGGTATTGCGCAATATTGCTCCTACTAACTCAGGTGATTGAAATGTCCGCCTTGAAACTTCCTTCCATATCTCTCGCCATCCCTTTCCTCTGAACCCTTCGCCTACAATATGAGAGCCTAAGTGCATCAACCCCATAGTGGAATGAACTGCTATGCCCGCCAACATACCTGCTATAATGTCGCGCTCATTACCTCTATGCGGTGCAAAGAAAATGGCTCCTGAAGCTGTGCCCTCACCCAACCACGATAAGCCGCGTGATATCAAGAAGGCATGACGCGCTGCGTGAGCTGCAGCCCATTCTGAAGCGAAAGCTTGTTTAGCTGCAGGTGGAAGCAATCCTTGCTCTACTTTCAAACCTGCTATCATCTCACCCCATCTTTGCAGCCTGCCAGTCCGTAGCAATGCCTTAGCTATTCCGCTTTGCACAACCGGCTCTACGCCTCGTATTAAAACACTATGAGGCGAAACTACAAGACGAGTTGCTGTGCGTGCAGCTTGAGCATACAAAGCCGCACGCGCTGCAACATTCAATGTTGCACCAGCATCGGCAGTTGACTTTGCAAGTGCCCTCAAAGCGCTACCAGCTACGCCTTTAATTACACCACCCACTAAAGCCTCCGCTAACTGCGGGCCTACCATAAAGCCCAACATGGGAACTTGCTCAATGCTTTTGTGCTTTACAAAGCGCAGAGCCTTATCTTGCTTGATGTAAGGATGTGTATTCAAGTATTCTTCAGCGTAATGAGATAACATATTGAAGGCATAAAGATACCATCCGGTTTCGGTGGGCTTGCGCTGCCGTGTCACTTCCTGAGGGGCAAAGAATAGCAAAGTGAATGCAGCATCTTCCTCATGTGCCCGCCTAAATTCTGGGTCACGGGCAAGCTTTGCTGCAATACCCTCCAAAGTGCCCGCTATGCCCGTGCGTGAAAAGAACAAATCTATTGCCTTAGAGTATTGAGGATACTGTCCCTTTAGAAGCCCAACTACCCTTTCGGATATATAGCCACCGAAGCTTGCCACTGCCTTGATTAGCCGCCCCGCACCATGCCCCAATGCCTTGAACAAGTTAGCCGCTTGTAATGCAGGCCTGTCGGACAGCAACTTGTTGTAAAGGTCAGCAAAGGCTTCCCTTTCGGCTCTTGTAGGTAACCTCCTCTGGATATTCCTTGCAGTTTCCTCAGAAGCGCGCCGCCATCTCTCATATGTGCTCCTATCCGCCGCCACTACTACATTACTTAGCGTATCTGCTATCATTCCCCCATAGCCTATGAAGTCAGTCACCATGTCCCATAAAACATGCCCAGCAGATGTGAGAACATATTTCCAGCGCGGCGTTACATCACGCCCTACCACCATACCTGCAATGTCACGGACTACAGGGAATAAATCGCGGATGAATTGTTGCCTAAATTGCTCCACTTCCTTCTCATGCTCTCGCGATAACGGAGGGACTGGCCTTTTACTCCATTTCTCCAGCGCACTGCTCAACTTCGTTACTATTTGCTGCTTCTCCCTTTCATCTAATACATCATACAGCTTACCTAATGCAGCACGGGTAAATGCGCGAACAAAGCCTGAAGTGTCTGAAGGCACTTTTGCAAGCGCCTGTGCTGTCTCCTTAGGTATTTGCCTATAGACGCGCTCGCCTAAAGCTTTCTGCACTGCCTTCCGTAAATCATCTATGTTGCGCCACGCCATATATGCAGGAGCAAGATTAGTTAAAAGGTTTTGGACAGCATCCGAAGGTGCTTCAACACGGTGCGTTAAAGTAGGTAGGCGTGCCTGCCACTCCGTAGCTTCCCGTGCTATCAGGGGCAATAACTTGCTTGCCATTTGCACCCTTGCCTGTTGCGCCACAATGGGTGCATTTTGTTGCAAAATCCCTATTGCCTCCTTCACCTTTTGCTGCATCACTTGAGGTGAAACAAGTTTATAGATACCTGCGCCCTTGTTTTGCCTAACCCATTCCGCGCCACCGCTTAATACCTGTTTCAATCGTGCTGGAAAGTTCCAATATGCAAAATATGCCCATGAAATGTCAGGGAAGTGTTTATCAGGCTCTCGCAACCACTCAGGGCGAGTGCGCCTCAAAATATCCCTCAGTTGGGCAAAGTCCCTGAGTGCCAACTCCGTGTTATAACGCCAGTCGTATAGCTTCCTTACATCCTCAGGGTTCTGGGGCTTTAAACCATACTTAGGCATGCGTGCCACATTTATCTGAAATAGCCCGTAAGATTTCCCTCCATCACCAGTTGTATGAGGGTTAAAGGAGCTTTCAATGTTGGCAATAGTCAACAATATGCCTATTTCTTGGGGCGAAAAGCCCATTTCCTGTGCACGCCTGATGATATACCTCGCTATCTCCGAGCGCTGCGCGCGTGGCGGCGAAGCAACAGTGCCGCGCCGAGGCATACCTTGACGCGGCATTGCGCCAACACCTACTGCCTCTATTTCCCTTTGTCGCCTTGCCTCTCGCTCTAAAATATTCCGTATTGCCCTCCCTATTACATCTCTATCTAACCGCTCCCTCTCATCATATTCACCGAATTCACCTAACATAAATCTTTCCCTCCCCAAACTTATAAGCGCTACGGGAATTTAGTATTGCAACAATTCAGTATATTGCAACAATTCACTATCAAGTTGGGATAGTATCTTCTCTATTAACTCCAGTGCACTTTGTCTCACTTGAGGCGGTATTGATATAGTTGCCTTGCCTGAACTTTGAGCCTGCTTTGCTGCTTTATCAAGGTGTGAAATTACATCCCCTGTGACTTTCTGTATAGCACTACTCACTTTACTGCGTATATCAGGCGGTAATGAAGGGTCTGCTGATACACGGGATAGTGCATTTAATACCTGTGTCATTTCTTGTAAGCTCGGAACATCCTCGCGACTTACAGATGCTCGCTCTACGCTTAGCAAGGCTCTCAAAGCCGAAAGTGAAAGTGAAATGCGCCTGTTATGTTGTAATTCTCTCATCATCGCCTCCCTGCTTCTTAAGCCCTCACGAGCTAACTCTAAACGCTCCCCCGCAAGTGCTAACTGCTGCAAGGCCACTCCTTTTCTAAACTCATTCCACTCTTGCATTCTTTTTTCTGCTTCTGCCCTGTAAGTTGAGGCTGGAAGCTTACTCAGCAGCCTGCTCATACTTTCCAGAAAACTTCGCGCCTCTTCATCCTTCCTTCTCATCTCCTGTGCAGCTGTCCTATATATGTTTGCCTCCTCCCTCAAGGCTGCTATGGTGGTGGTTATGCCTTCCGTTTTCAAGTTTCCTCTCTCAAGATACGCTGCCATATTCTCCAAGCTTTCCGCAGCTGCTTCAAAAAGCTCCGTAGGACTATTCACAAGCCCTTCAAGGCGCTGTATAAGCGCAGAGGCAGCAAGCGGCTTAAATGTGTTCGCTATCCCCCTTATCATGTTAGCTGCGCTGGTTACCTCACTTCTACTTCCACGCGCCACACCGCCTATCAACCGCCTTATACTGTTTAGGAAGTCACTTACCCTTCTTAACACATTTGTCTCAACACGCGTGCGCATGTCCATTATCCGACTTGCTAATTGTGTTATCCTACTCGTAATAGCATTTATAGTCGTTTGAAGTTCACGCCCCTCTATATCAATGAGCGGCAGTCTGCGCAACTCATCTTCAAGAGCCTCCACTTCCGTCCTAAGTGTCTGATACTCACCCGCTTCTTCCCCTGATATAATACCTACACTCTCATCCAGATATCCCTTAAGCATTTGCAATTGCCCAATGAATATATTACGCCGTGCTTCCTTTGCCTCAAGCGCAGCAGCTACAGAGCGCGCCTCACTCTCGTGAAGATAACCCTTCTGAACAAGCTCCGCAAGTGCCCTGCGTGGGTCTATGCCTTGCGCTCGTATATTATCAAGTATGTAAGGCAGCTGGCTTATCATTAATGTCCTTGTTAGAGTGAAGTAATGCGGAGGCAGGGAAACCGCTTCATTGTATACTGTGACAAAATCATTCAAAGTATTGATATTCCCTGCAACATTAATGAGTGCTTTTGCTCTTTCCACTCTCTGTGCTTCCCACAACCTTGCAAGCTCTCTTTTTGCCTCCGCATCCGTCCGCCATATCTCTATCTCGCGCGCATACTTTTCAAACCTTCGCCTATCCTCACTCTCTTGCCACGCTGCTTCAAACTGCCTTTCACCTGCAGTGAGCGCGCGCGGAGCCACTGTCGCTATAGTTCCCAAGAGCCTTTGAGTTTGTTCAGGGAAGTTCAATGAAAGCACGACAAGTCGCTTAAGAAATTCAGGGTCGTTAAATTTGGCGCGCAGTTGTTCCTCTAACGGCGTAGGGGGAGGCACAGGGCGCGGCTCCTCTAAGGTAGGTGCAGGAGCGAGAGAGATAGAAGGCTCTTCCTCCTTTCCTCTGGGAGCTAAAATGCCACCTACACTTATGCCACCTGCGGGTGGAATGGGAAACAAAGCAGCCTTCTCCGCTTGCATAGGCCCTTCACCCAATGAAACCACCTGAGGCTCCAAAGGTGGCAAAGGAGGCATGAGTGCTTCATGCTCACCTGCCAATGCTGCAGCTGCTGGCGTCATAGCGCCAATCCCCCTCGTCACAACAGGAGGCCGTGGGGAAGGGTGCACAGCAGGGCGTCTGGTGGCAGGTGCTGGTCTTGCAGCAGGTGCAGTTGCCCTTACAGCTCTTCCCACAGGTGCTTGTTTAGCAGGCGCTGGTTTAGTAGGCTTTTGAGGGGCAGGTCTGCGTTCCCCTGTTTGAGCCTCACTGCTCAACATACCCCCCAACAGTTGCTTCACCTTTGGGGAAATCAATTCGCCCCTCTTTATATGCTCCGTTAAAACCCTTCTTATTGCCTCTTCTATTTCCTCAGGTTTAGGCATCCTTTATCCCCTCGCATATTATCAACATCAATATCAATAAAGAATTGCACCATACCCGCTCAATAAATCTAAGGCATTAAAAACAGGCGCTAATTCAGGCATCGTTATGCTTGCAATCATCCTAAACAGGCGCTCCCGCGCCCTCCCCTCAGGTTCTACAATGCCCAAACCTACCTGCGGTGCTTGGCGCGTCGTAGGCGGAATGACGGGTGCTGGAATGGCAGGGAGCGCACGAGGCCATAAAAGCTCACCTACGCCTCTGCGTGGTATAGGCAGGCGCTCTATTTCCTGCTGAAGTAACGGACGAGCCATCTCAGGAAGCAGCGGTAATGTCTCCTCGGGAATTTGAGGCGTAGGCGTAGGTGTCCGTGCCTTCCCTGCAGCCTCCCCTATACCCCCAATTACTGTCTCGTATGTGCTCCTAATCCTATTCAGTAGGTCCTCAATTATTGCCCTAAACTCGGGAAACCTCTCACGCCACACTTCCAACTGCGACAGTAACCCCTCAATTGTAGTTGTTGGCATTTCCTTCGCTATCCTCTCAAGTTGCCGTTTCCGTATCACATTCTCAGGTATTTCCCTGAGCTGCGGAGGCGTTTTCTTCTCACCAGCCAAAATGCGAGCAGCTGCCTCTGCCAGCGCCAAATCCTCACTCCCTAATGCCTCCCATAATGCACGCCGCCGGGCTATCTCGTTGGCACGCTTTAGCAACAATGCTCCTACGATGGGTGCAAATGTTTCATACACGCCCGTATCCGCTGTTGTCACCGTAGGTGCTGCCAACATCCTACTCGCTATTGAAACCAGCGTCTGCGGGTCTAAGCCGTAAATATCGCTGAGCCAATCAGGCATTTAAATCACCCCTTAGAAGCTAATTCCGCCCGTCAAAATTAAAGGTGCCAATGCAGCTACAGCTTGTGTGAAAGGTGAAGGAGCATACTGCTCTTGCACAAGTTGCGGCGCTACAAATGTTCCTTTGAGCATTTCTGCAAGCGCCATCTGTGCTTGCGTCGGGAACATCGCCATCTGCGCCTGCTGCATCATCAGTGCAGGCAGCATCTGGCGTGCACGCTGCACCATCTCTCTTTGCGCCTGCAATTCCTGAAACAGCATAGGTGCCGTCTGAGCCATATATTGTGTTTCCATTTCACGGGCTTGCCTGCGCAGCAGCTCACCCAATGCACCGCCACGCGGTGTCCCCAAGGTGCGTGCTAAGCGCTCATGAAGCGTATCTAAGGCTTCACCAAGCTGAAGCTCAAATGCAGGGCGCATGTGTTGATGCAATGTAGCAGTAGCGCCCCAGATGTTGGGCGACCTCATTGCCTCATAATATGTTGCCCAAAGGGGGCTTTCCAGCATCCCCGGACGAAGGTATTGAGTGAGCGTTGCGGGAAGCCCTTGCATGGCACTGTATATTGCCTGCGTTATAGGATTTGCCTGTATTTGCTGCTCACTCAAATAGGGCACTTCAAGCTTCGGATACACTTCTTTCGGCTTCTTTTTCTTTTTCCTTCCAAACAACCCCCCTAATATTGCGCCACCTACAACTGCTGCAAGTGGAAATCCCATAGCACTTCACCCCTTATCTTCCGACAGGTGGGCGGAAGTATGCAATATGCCCATGCACCTTAAGAGGCTTTTCCAACCCTGTAAACTTCAGGTGCCACCTAAACGCACGCCCGCGAAGATACATCGTCACAAGGGGCATGGGCTTGCCCACCATCGCATAATATGTGTGCGTATCTACATTCGGCAAGTTGGCAGCTATATCATTCCAGTGATTTCCTACAATGACTTTATACTCCATCTGCCCCGGTGCTGCTGCTTCCGTCGTCCAATATGCAGTGCCCGCGTGCAAGATTGCCTGCTGTGAAGGTGGGACAACTTCTTGGATGGGTGTAATAAGCTCAGCTGTGGCGGGCTGTGTATCACGCTTCACGCCACCATATTCGTAAAAGTGCAGGATAATCTCATTGGGTTTTATCTCTTGCTTCACACCTATGCACTTCAGAACTAATGAATAGTCCTGCTCAGCTGTTTCCCAACCCCTTGGATAGCCCGTGGAGCCGAATGCATGTAGGTCAAAATCCCTCTTATACCAAGTGCGCCAGCGCAGCTGATACACAAGCGCCTGCGCATTGTAATGGTCTGCAATGATTATCTCCTCATTGACAGGGTCGTAATACGCACGAATATACCTACCTGCCTTTACAAAGTCTTTCCAAATGTTGCGTATGTTGGTTGACAGGAGCTGCGTCTCACCACCTGTGAATACCCACACTCCAGTCCATGTAAGCAGAATATGCCCGCGGAATTCGTGAGCTGAGATATCCAAGATGGCATTAGGATGAAGCAGCTCAGGGTTGTCCAGCACTTTGGTGATGGAGAACGGAGCAACTACATCGCCAGTCTGCTGCATGATGTATACATCCGATAGTGTGTAGATGGCAAGCGTGTCACCAAGCGGATATAAAGCCACAATTGTATCTTGGTCAAATAGGTCAAAATAAGCTGTGGTATCCCAGAATGCAGGATTGTCCAACCCGCTCCACATTATCCTATTCGGATACTCAGCATCTAAAATCCATTCCCCGTTTTCCTCATCCCACTTATATGTCTTGATGTTTCCCAGCACAAGCCGAAAACCCAGAGCACCTATCGCCTTTGCGCACGGTATGTTGGGGTCGCCTTGATTGGGCACAACACGCTGGAATGTCCCCACATAATCGCTCTCATCAGGGAATTGCCACCGAAAGAGTGGTGAAGGATATGTTGGGCTGCTGCTTGATATGCTGCTACTGATGTAGTAGACATATGGCCCCATCACGGCTACGGGTGGCACTGGAGCATCTGAATACATGCCCTGCACTGACACTAAAGTCACATTCGCCACAACTCTCTCGTCAGGCATCGGTGACCTTATAGCCCACACCGCCGCATTCCCATGGAACAAAAGCGAATAGCGTCTCCCATTCGGCGAAGTCACAACAGCCACATTAAACGGCGGCGTAGCACTTGCCGATGCCGTCCTTGTCGTAAACTCCTTCCACCCTTCAACTAAATGTAATCCGTCAACCTCCACGCGCAGGTTGTAAAGCAAGCTCGCCATATTGGGAGTTAGCGCAAAGTCAGATGCCACCCATCCATCTTTGAATAGCATTTGCTCTAATGGCTGCAACTGCAGAGTAAACAAAGGCATAGCTTACCCACCTCACACTGGCGGACGCTTAGTGATAATTCGTATTGGCTCACTCGGTATGCCTAACTTGAGCGTCGGCGCTGGAGTGAGCTTTTCCTTCACTTCCGTCGCCTTAACTTCAAGATACTTTTGCACCGCTAATTCTTTATAAATGTTGGCAAGCTCAAGGTCGCGAACTGAAGTGGCTAAACGCCAAATAAATTCAAACTGTATCCATTCAGGATACTTTTGCATTAATACATTTGTGTAATCTTCATGCACATTTTCGGGCACTATCTTCATGATGTATGTCATCATGACTTCGTAAAGCGATGTATCAATGGGCGGATAGACTATCAGATGAACTTTATCAGTATCGGCGCCGAAAACTTTCACCGCATCGTTGAAAACAACGCTCGGCTTTTCTATGCAGTAAAGCACGGGCAAGGTGGCAACGATGCACTGGTTAAGGTATTCTAAGCTGGCATTGCCAAGGTAAGCCAAAAAGGTATCGGCTGACTTGGCAGGGGTGAGCGGTAAAGTCAAGCGCGTGGAAGTGCGTGAGAGCACTGCAACTGTGTCATCATCATAGAAATCCTCAGGCAAAATGCACCCCCAGCCCTGCGTGAAGTCAGTCAGCCGTATCGTCTTCATCAGGCTGTTGAAGAACGCATGCCTTTGTAAGTCCTCTATCATTTGTTTAAAAACAAGCGCACCGACATGCATGGGCACATCGGTGACGCGCATTGTTGACATTGCCACTTCCCACAATTCCTTAAAAGTCACCTATATCAGCTCCTTTTCTTGCGGCGCTTCCTGCCACCCTTCTTGCGCCGCTTAGACAGGCGCGAAAGCGTTAGCGCCAAATTTGCCTGCCTCACCGTCCTTGTGTCATATGCATCGGGGTTGCTCACAACCTGCCTTGCGAATTGCAAGGGTGACATGCCACGCCTGCGCGCCTTTTCGGTTAATGCTCCCGGGCGCTTTATTGCCTGCTGTATCCAGCGTCCACCTGAGCGCTTACTTTTTGCCATCTGTATCACCCCTTACGATGTGGATGTAATTTACCTTTTCAAGCCACTTCAAAATGCGCGAGAGGGGAATTGCAAAGTTTACATTGCCTGTATTCCTATCACCCATCACAACAATCCCTATCAGCTTGTAATCATCACCATCTTTCACATACACGCCGCCGCCACTTGACCCGGGCACTGCCGTCGTGCTTATCTGAAGATACACCTTACCTTCAAAGTAACGCCCCACGGAGCTGATGATGCCTTCCGTGACAGAGGAGAGCAATTCGCCGTATAGGTTGCCTACATGCCAGCACTGCATTCCCACCTTTATATCCTTAAGCGTATCCCTTAATGTAGCTCCTTTGAGCTCAAACGGCATGTTGTATATCTCCAACAAAGCCAAATCTTCCTCATCAGGCGGGCTATACGCAACCACTTTAGCTCGCAAAACTATATTGCCCACTTCCGTCTCCACATCATCTATAGTTGCCAACAACCTCTGCACTATCTCTACATCCTGCCACTTCACTACCGTCTTCTTATTCCCATTGCTGTCAACTTCTTCCTTTTCCGACTTACAACCCTCTACACAGTGCCCAGCCGTCAGCGCATACCACTTCCCATCCTTAGCACCCTTGATTAAAACGCATGAACCGCGCCCATCCGCAGTTTTAAGCCCCCATGTAGCCTTGATGATGTCATCAAGGTTCTGCGAAAATGCAACAGCACACATCATGATAAGAAGAGCGAAAGTATATGAAGCTAAGCGCAATGCCTTCATCTTTTATCCCTCCTTGGAAGTTTTGATAATCGTTGGATATTTGCGGCTTTCCATCCACCTATTCTTCCACTTATTAAACTTAACCTTATACCGACGGCAAAAATCAGGGTCGTAGTCAAGTATCTCTTTGACCCGCTCTAAAGGAATGAAACATCCATCTGCCCAGAAAAAGTGCCCCTCTTGCTCTATAATCGGCGGATGAAAGGGATGGACATAAGTTTTGTGCGGATGGCGCGGGTCAAATGGCATACGCTTCTGCCCTCCTTTTCAAAACAAAAGGTGCAGGCGCTCACCTCCTGCGGTTCACGCCTGCACCTCCTTAGTCAAATCTTAAGCGCTCAACAGGGCAGCTTAGACATTCTTCACCTCAAACTCCACACGCTGCCTTGGCAGTATCTCTTCCGAGGTGACATAGTGCACAGCAATATGCGCTGCAGCACCAGAGCCACCAGCAGTAGTGACATTGAGGCGGAAGGCACTGCCAAGGTAGCACTGGATGGGAGCGGAAGGCGTAATGACTATCGGCTTGCCCACATTGGCGCTTGTGACACTTACCGTGAGTGACCCGCGATTGACAACAGTGCCGTCACTGCGCACTTCCTCAATCGCAATCACAGCATTGTTGATTGCTGCAGTTGCGACGATGCCCAAGCCACAAACGACATAGGTGGGTGCCTCTTGTAAGCGCCCCGGCACCGTGCCAATCGGCGGCGCAACAAACTTCACCCCCGTCGTGGACAAGTCTACGCCGTTGATGACGAAGGTGCGCATTGTTAGCATCTTACTTCCCAACATTTGTTTTCACCCCCATTAAATGCAAATTGCAAATTAGGTTAGTGATTACCCACTGGTAAGGTAAATGACACGCGCCTCGCCCGGATTGGGCGTATCCCAAGTCAAGCACCAGTTACCGCTGAAGAACCATCCGATGCGCTTGATGCGCCCGAAGGTATTCGCAACCGTCTCAATCCTGATTTCCTCAGGGACTGAGATGACCTCAATAATCGGGTCATATGCGAGGAAGATACCTTCAGGTGTCTTTGTAGTGCCAGTGCCCGCAGCGCCTGAGAGCGCATCATGGTTGTTTGTTTGGACGAGACGCATGTTATACCAGTGGGCAACTTCAGAGCGGAAGAAATACTCTGGGCTTGTATACTTCAGGAACGCATCAGTCACTTCGTCGTAAAGTGTGCGGGCTGCTGCGGCATGTATAATACCCACATAGTTAGTGCCATCGTAAGGTGGCACTTGCAGCGTAATCCTGAAATAGTCAACGATGTCCTTGATGTGGGCTGATGTGAGCGCCTTAGCACCCGCCTGTGGCACTGATGCGCCCTTCTGGACGAATGTCATACCGCTGCTGGATGTTGGCACTGCAATTATCGGCGCCTGTGACTTGAATACATCGGCGACCCAACAGTCAATGTTGTGTGCAAGGTTATACTTCAGCGCGTCAATGATGATGCTCTCTACATCCCATTGGGCGAACCTTTCCAACTTCTCCGTGAATTCCATGAAGGCGAGCCAATCTTGGATAACAACCTGCCCACGGCTAATGGGTGGCACAGGCAGTGGCACGCCTTCTTCTTGCTCGCCCACGGGTGTAGTCACTCGCGTCAGCACACGCCCGATACGGTTGAAGTAGTGGACTTCGCCCGTCCGCCCTTCGCTGTATTCTGGGCGTGCAAACTGACGAAATTCGTATAACGGGTAAGTCGCTCGGCGCATGTGGTCACTCAGCGTCGGGTGAACCAAATAGCCACCGAGCGCTGGTTGGTATAGAACCATACGGCTCGCCATGCTTATTCACCTCACTCAGCAGGTTTGGATTTCTCAAGCTCACGGAAGATTTGTGGACCGCGCTTTTGTTTTTCTAAAAGCGCAATCCTATCTTTGACATACTGCTCTGCAGCACGCCTGCGCATCCGCTCTAAATCGCTATCAGCTACTAAGCGCACTTCGTATGTAGGCGTCTGCAGAACTGGAGAGCCTACTTCCTCTTCAGCCGGCGGCGCAGCTACTTCTTCTGTAACTGCCCCGCTTGGTGGGACTGAAACCAGCTGCGATGCAGCTGCCCCACGCCCAGCAGCAACATTAATCCCTGCGTTGCGCAGCGTATCAAGCACTTCCTTAGACGCCTCATCAAGCGCCTGCTTGACAAGCCGCGCCAATTCCGCAGGCTGTGTTGCTGCTTGAGGATTTTGGCTCTCAAGCGCGGTCAACTTCACTGATGCCTTTGTCCGTATCAAATCTTCCAAGCTTTTAAGCTGTGGATTAGCCATAAAGAACTCTGACACGGCCCTCTCAACAGTCTCTGTAAGTTGCCGCATCTGCAGATACCCCTTCAACCTCTCAATTTCCGACTGTAATTCCTCCACGCTGGGCTTCTTTCTACCCTTTGTCACCTTCGGCTTTTCAGGCTCCTCCGAAGGTGCAGGCGTCTCACCTGCCCCGCCAAACAAATAGCTATACCAATCGTCTACACCACTACTCGTCTCACGGCTTTCCTCACCCTCCGTGACTTCACTCTCCAACATTGACCGCGCGCTTTCCAGCTGCCTTCTCAACTCTTCAAGTTCACGCTCATCAGCCATCCTTATCACCTCACTTACAATATCTTAACACAAGCCCTAATGGATGTCAATCTCGCCCGTTTGTAACCACTCCTTGCGCTCTAAGAGCACATTAACGAAAGAGCGCAATGCCAATAAGCCCCATTCAACATTTTTTATCCTCTCCCTCCCCCATAATAGCACATAAGGCTCCAGAATGTCAAGCACCTGAAGGAAACGCCTCAAATCATCTCGCCCTAAGCGCGGCGCCGCTATTTTCATGATTACCCCTCCTTTACCCTGACGCTAAATTCACGATTGCTCCAAAATGCCACTATCTTCCCGTTAGTGCGAATAAAGGGCAATATTTCTACCCTGAAAAAGCCGTCCACATTCACTTCAACGATGGACATGCCCTGTATCCACACGCGCCCTGCATCAAATTGTGGGCGCGGTAAGCATAGGCACGGATTAATCCAGCATCCCTTAGGCTTACCCTCGTAATCACATTGCACATAATGGTCTGCGCGATGATAATGCCCTATTAGCGCATTGATGAGCAGCCGTCGGAATACATTCAATGGCGCATTTACCGCTATGCCCGTCGTGGATATTCTATCGCCATGCATGATGAGCAAATTGCCCACTTTTATGCATGGCACAACATCTCTCGTGGCGCTCTGCGGATATATCTGGCGCTCAAGGTAAACGAAATCTTTAAGCTGTGATATGCCGAGTAAATTGCTGAGTTGCAATTCCTGCAATCCCGAAAGCTCCATCGCATGCCTCCATATGTAGTAGCGCAGGCGTGCTTCATGGTTCCCCTCCATACATATCCACATTTGCACCCTCTTCTCCTTCAATGTAGCGTGTATACTCTCAATCAAGTGCTTCGTCTGCTCTATCTCATCAGCAAGCAATAGGCGTCGCTCTGGTGAGCGGTCAAACTTGGAGATGGCATAAAAGTCAATCAGGTCACCTGCAAGCACCACTATATCGGGGCGCGCTTCCCTACATACCTGCAATGCGAGCTTAATGGCGTAGGTGTCATGAAAGGGCACATGTATGTCGGAGAGCACTGCGAGGCGCGTGGGCTTAATCGGGTCTATGAAGATTGAAGTGCCCTCTGTCCGCCATTCCCACAAAAACTTCTTCTTCCTATACGGTTGTATCAATGTTCAAGCCCTCCTTTTGCGCTTGGCACGCGCTGCAAGGCGCTTGCCTTTAGCTGTCTTCTTGGAGCGCAATAGCGCTATTGCTTTCGTGCGTCCGCCTTGTGGGCCACGCTTACGCCTAATCGCAATGAGCACTTTGCGCCCCGGCTTGCCCTTCACAGGGACTACACGATAGCCTATGGCATCGGAAGGCTTGTCACCAAGCTTCTCTCTCACATACTTTCCCGTGGGATACTGATAATGCTCTCCTGTGCGCACACGCTTGCTTGCCATCTTTACATCACCTTCGCCATGATAATCCATCCATTACCCGTGCTCATTATCCAAATACTATTCCATTGAGCTGCTAAGCTCACTGATGTTTGCCCATCTATTGTCTCTGAGCCGTTGGGCACAACTGCCACTGCATTGGTGCTGCTATCAACTTTCTTTATGACGAAGTAATGCCCTGTCACTGATGAGGAAGTGGGAAGAAAAACAGAAAGGGCAGCTGAGGATGCATCGCATAAATAGACATGATAATCAAGTGACAGGTTAGTGTTGCCTGTGACTGTAGTGATGCGATGGCGTAAGTGAGCCCGCGGTATAAGTGCCTCGCTATCTAACGGCGCATAGCCATTAGCTTGTCCTTTATGAGTAGTAACTTCAACGGTTGAGGGAAGCTTGTCTAACGGCACCCTCGCATTGCCATCCAATGGCGCATAGCCGTTGGGCTGTCCTAATCTGTCCTTCGTCTCCACCACATTGGGGAGATGTGAGAGCGGAATTGTGCCCGCACTATCCAATGGCGCATAGCCGTTAGGTTGCCCCTTATTGGACATCCTTTCCACAGTCTCTATTACATCGGCAGCTACATTGGGGCGGTATTTTATCCCATCACCATCACACCACATCTCACCCCTCTCCACCTCATTCACATTCCCGACATGCTTCAAAGGCAAGCGG
>Ga0209080_1000553_pt1 | contig 24320 bp, 21 predicted proteins | sample JNZ110809AmetaG_FD_184123 | JGI IMG/M metagenome (GOLD analysis project Ga0209080, IMG submission 184123) | Hot spring microbial communities from Jinze hot spring, China to study Microbial Dark Matter (Phase II) - JNZ 110809A (SPAdes) (version 3) ...
ACACAAACGTCCTAACACCAGACGAGCTAGAGACACTAGACCCATACACCGGATCATGGCAAAACAGAGCACTCCTATGCAAAGTCTACAGAGCAGTAGGCTTCACACCATTCATGCAATACCCAACCCAAAGATAATGAGCTACGCTTATAAATTTCCTTGACCTAATAGGCCAAAAATAAAAAATATGTTCTTTTAACCTTTACTTCATCAATTTTGCTATTTAGGGCTGATAGTATCTTAAAGAGATCTTTAACTATACCGTAATCTAAGAAGCCGAATATTGGAGCTTTCGGATCCTTGTTTACCAATATTTTTAGCTCTGAATTCTTCAATGTCTAAACATGCTGGAATGCTCTACTGGTTCCTAAAGCTACATAAAATTTTGGTTTAACAATTCTTCCAGAAATTCCCTCCTATCGGTCGCTTGAAAGCTAACCCTTACTCTAAAACTGGGCGCGGGCTAGCGCTCCACCGAGAGATTTAGCCAGTTCCTCGGCGAGCGGAATATTACTTTTATCTTTTATTCCTCTCACCACAACCACTATGACTTCGGCAGCTTTCAATTTAATCTCCTAAATAAACAACTTAAATAAACAATCACCAAAATAAAACAATAAAAGAGTTGTATTTATGAGATTTGAACCCAAAAGGTGGTGGGCCGGGCCGGATTCGAACCAGCGATCTTCGCCGCTCTCAATGCTTTATTATTTGTGAGGGCGACGTCCTAGCCAGCTAGACCACCGGCCCAACCTAAAAATTTATACTCAATTTATTTTTCTTATATTTTTCGGGTTCTTTGAGGTGTTTTTCCTTAAGGTAATTTTAAGTGGCGTCGTATTTATTCTCTTAGATTTTCTTGGCTTTTCTAAAGATTAATTTTCCACTTTGTTTTAGTGGGGTTTCCGTCTCCTGAAGTCTCTTTAAAGATTACAATGGACTAAAAGATCCTTTTTTGCCATCTTCGGCTAAAAGGGAAAAGTCTATATATTTCCTTCCTATCGCTAATTTAAGATGCATTTTGAAGCTAGATTCAGGTAATATGAGGGAGCAATATGGGTGAGGAGGTTGAAGTGCCGTTAGATTTGCATGAGGTAGGTAGGTATAGGGATAGGATTGTTAATGGCCCTATTATAAGGACATTTTTTTGGCTTGGTTTTCCTCCACTATTAAATCAGCTTGTCCTCATAGCATATAATGTTGCCGATACCTACTGGCTTAGTCGCTATAATGAGTTATCTGTTTCAGTCCCTAGACAGGTTTTTCCAGTTATTATGCTTTTTCAAGCTCTTGTGATGGCTACGAATGCCGCATGCCTAAGTATAATTTCACAGTATATTGGCGCGAGGGCCTACAGGAATGCGAGCACCGAAGCTTCAAGGTTCTTTACTGTGGCCTGCATCACAGGGGTAACTCTAAACATAACGCTCCTAATTCTTAGAGAGTGGATTTTCTCTTGGCTAATATTTACTCCGCCTGAAATATTTGGTGAGGTTATGACTTTCTCAGCAATCACTGCTTTCGACGTGCTCTTTATGGCTATAGCCTTTACCCTCACCACTCTGCTTCAAAGTTTGGGGGACACTAAATGGCCGGCCACAATCAACATAATAAGTGTTGTAATTAATGTGGTGTTAGATCCTTTTCTTGTTTTAGGCATAGGTCCTTTTCCCCGCTTGGGGGTTCTCGGCGCCGCCATCACAGACGTTATGGGGAAAATCCTATCGATTATCGGTCAAACTTTTATACTTAGAAAGAGCTATCCAATGTTAAGGCTTAGATTTACAAGAGACTTGAATCTTGAGTGGGCTAAGGTTGTTTTGAGGATAGGCTTTCCAGTCTTATCTTTTGGCTTATTGAACGGATTTGCATTTATTTTGCAGCAGAGACTTGTTAATATGCTGGGCATAATTGTTGCAACAGCGTTTTCTATAGGCTTTGTAATAATACAAATTGTTGACGGCATGCTTTTCGGATTATGTCAAGCTACCGCCATAATAGTGGGGCAAAGTCTTGGAGCATCTAACTCCAAGAGGGCGAGGGATGCGGCTTTCAAGACAACAGCTATTGTGTTTATGCTTGTTGCAATAGGGGCAATTATTGTCCACCCACTTAAGCGGTCAATAATAAGCATCTTCGCAAGCAACCTAGACGTAATTGAAGAAACAGAACGCTTCTTATCTATAGTGCTACCATCACTCCCATTCTTTGGAATGTGCATAAACATCATGTCTATTGGAAGGGGGTCAGGTCACACAGCAATACCAACAACCATCGAAATATTAAGGATATGGACGGTAAGAATAGCGCTAGGATACTTTCTTGCGTTTATAGCTGGCATGAACTCAATGGGCCTTTGGCTGCCGCTCTCATTAAGCAACATCGTGGGGGGAGTGGCCCTCGTCATCTGGACAAAATATGGAAGGTGGGATAAGGCTATAATAAAAGTAGAAAAATAGTAAATGTTGTCCTTTTTATAGCATCCATTAAGTTCTCAGCGTTAAAGTTTTGGAGCATTTGTAATAATAGTTGTTGGGGATTTCACACTCTTAGAATGCTTAGATGGTTAGATAAAATGAAAGGATTATGGAGGGGATGAAATGGGCGATGAGGGTTGAGCGTTAATCCTAAATTATCTTTACAGATGCTGCCTTAAACGCTATGAAGACACGTGCACCCAAATTTAACTTCATTTCTTCAAGGGATTTCCTCGTTATCTTGACTGTGAATTCCTTCCCGCCCTCAATTCTAACTTTAACTTTAACGGTGCTCCTTTGGTCAATTATCCCTGATATCTCCCCTCTGAAAACGTTTCTGGCACTAGTTGGCACTTTTTCAGCGAGGATTGTTATGCTCTCCGGGGGAACGTAGATCCGTACTGGTCCAGATCTCATGAAAGCTGCCTCAATCTTCAGTTTCTCATCAATTTCTATAATTGAAGTTCCATGTTCAGTTATTTTTGAGAACCCTGAAAAAATATTTTCTAGTCTCATGTATTCTGAGATCTCATCTGCTGGCTCGGTTAATATTTCTTCTGGAGAACCAATTCTAGTTATTCTCCCCCTATTTATTATCGCTATTCGCTTGACTAAACTCTTCACCTGCTGAAGGTCATGTGAAGTTATTATTATAGTCGTCCCTCGTTTATTAATCTCTAAAAGGATATCCTCAATTATCGAGGTGCTTTTTGGGTCTAGGTTCGCTGTGGGCTCATCTAGAAGCAGGAGGCTTGGCTCGGTGACTAGCGTTTGGGCAAGGGAGACTCTTTGTGCCTCGCCGCCCGAGAGCTTGAGGGCGTTTCTCTTCTCAAAGCCGCTTAGCTGCACCATTTCAAGAGCGTTTTTAACCCTCGCCTTAATCTCCTGGATGCCTAGACCCCTAACTTTTAGGCCATATGCAATGTTATCAAATACGCTGGCATTAAACAGTATTGGCCTCTGGGGGACGAAACCAATCTTCCTGCGGTGTATATGTAGATCTGGCCTAGAATAATCAACTTTTTCGCCATCGAACCAAACCTCGCCGCTGGTGGGCTGCTCCAATAAGTCAATTATTCTTAATAATGTTGTCTTCCCCGCACCGTTCGGCCCAATTATGGCGAGGAAGTCGCCATGCTGGGCTTCAAGGTTAATTCTATCTAGGACTAACCTTCCATAAAAATCCTTGCAAACCTCATGGAGGTATACGTGGGCTGGCACATTAATCCCCTAGCCGGCTCTTCCACCCTTAGTCTGCATTATGGTTAATGCTAGATTAATTGTAAAGGCTATGCATAAAAGTATTATTCCAAGTGTTAAAGCCATTCCAAAGTTTCCAAGTTCAACCTCAGTTATTATGGCTGTTGTTAAGGTTCTTGTATACCATCTAATGTTTCCTCCAGCGATCATTATTCCACCAACCTCGGATATCGCCGCCCCAAAGGCAACGGTTATAGCCGTTATAACCCCACCTTTAGCCTCCTTAACAACTGCCCACGCAGCCTGTCTCTCAGTCGCTCCCAGAGAAAGGGCTCTCTCCCTAACGGGCTCTTTAACCTCAGCTATAGCTGACATGGTGATGCCAATAACTATGGGTGTGACGAGTATCACCTGTGTTATGACCATTGCCGCTGGAGTATAGAGTAGACCCAAAAATCCAAGGGGCCCAAACCTATTAAATAATAGGAAGACGATTAGCCCAGCTATAACTGGAGGTAAGCCCATAAGAGTATTTATGGAAGTCTTCATCGTGACCTCCACCAGCCGCGAGAAAATTCTCTTTTTACTGGGGCCCTTGAAGCCAAGTAAAACGCCTATTGGTATACCTATAACTGAACCTATAGCAACTGACAATAGTGAGACCTGGATGGATAGCGCTGTTATGTTTAGAATCTCCCAAAAGAATACCTCGTTGAGAGTCTTTATATAAGCGGTCTCCCTGTAGGTTTCTTGGTTTAGATACCAGCTTAACTCTTCAGCCTGCCTTGGATAGCCCATATTCTCGGCTAGCTCCAGCTCCCATGCAAGTGGCTTAAAGAGAACCTCGCTGTCTCTCTTAAAGCTCCCGATTAGCTCCTGCCCGCTCTTGGAGATTAAGAATACTGCTAATGTTAGGGCCCCTTTATAGTTTATATAGGGTTTTCTTTCGGGGTTAACTAGTATTAGGCTATAAGGGTTATGGAGGGGCGGGTCACATTCAACTAGCATAACTAGTCTATTTAACTGGTTTCTATATGTTAGCCACGTCGCCCTATCGATAAGCGTGTATGCAGCCATTTCATCAGCTATCCTTAGGACTGAACCCATTCCACGGTTAGCCTCAATATACCATGTGTCAACGCCCGACGCGGGCTTTATGCCAATGCTCCTCCATATATTTAGCTCCATCATGTGCGTCCCAGACATATCGGCCCTTGAGATAAATTTTGAGCCGCTCTTAGAGATTCTGCGGAAAGCTTCTGCTGCGCTTTTTAGGCCGCGTATTCCTGCGGGGTCGTCGATTGGGCCGACAATGATGAAGTCGTTATACATTATGCCCACTCTGTGAACCCCAAAACCATCCTCAATAAACTTAAGTTCTTGATCTCTTGAGTGTACAAGAACTATATCTGCCTCGCCTCTCTTAGCTATCTCCAGAGCCTGTCCTGATCCAACCGATATAACCATAACCTTAAGATTATATTTTCTCTCGAATACTGGTATAATCGCATCTAGTAGCCCAGAGTCATATACGCTTGTTGTTGTAGCAATCCTTATGACTTGCTTTTGGGCGGCAGATAACCAGAAGTGGGTTAGAAGCCCCAATAGCAGAGCAATTATTGCAATAAGCACTAAAATCTTTAATGATCTGGGCAAAACGCGACACCATAATAAAACTGGTTTCTCTTTGAGGCTTCTTTAAGCTCCTCCTCGTTCTCCCGTATTTTCTTGAGTGCATAGATTATGTCATCCATATCCTCTCTGGAGCCCAAAAGAACATATTGCGGGATCCATATCCCCTCATAACACGCCCTTTCCGCGTTAGGCAGCTTAACCTTTGAATAATCTATCTGCCTACCGTAATAATGGCATAAGAGGGGGCACCTCCTAAAGTATTCTAAGTAAACCTCCTTATATAGCGGCTTAACGTAGCCTGCACTCACAGGTATCCCCTCAGCCTGAAGGGCCTTAACTATGATGGATTTTGGCACCCCTCCAAATGCCTCTAGATCAACCCTGAAGATATATAGATGATATGGGTTCCTCGTCACCCGCTCATCCTCCCTAAGAGTTTTCACACCATCAATTCTTTGCAATTTGCTACTCAAGTACCTAGCGTTCTCAATCCGCCTCCTAGTCTGCTCATCGAATTTCTCCAGCTGGGCGAGGAGGATAGCTGCCTGAAACTCGGTCATCCTGTAATTTGATCCCGGGAGGTATTGTTCATGCCAGTCTCTTTCCGGCAGTCTGCCGCAATTATGTAGTGACCACGCCTTACGGTATAAGTCTTCATCATTCGTCACCACTATGCCACCCTCCCCACTAGTAATGTTTTTGCTTGATTGGAAGCTGAATGCTCCCATGTGACCTATTGCGCCAACCCTCCGACCTCTCCACTCGGCGCCCCATGCTTGACACGCATCCTCAACCACGTAGAGGTTCTCCCTCCTAGCAATAGAGACAAGAGAATCCATGTCAGCTGGCCTACCACCAATATGAACTGGCATAATAGCCCTAGTCTTATCAGATATCATGGATTCAACGCTCTTTGGATCTATCGTGTAGGTTTCCGGGTCTATATCAGCGAAGATTGGGACAGCATTCACATATAGAACCGCTATCGCCGTCGCCATGAAGGTGTATGCTGGGACTATCACCTCATCCCCGCATCCTATCCCGAGAGCCCTAAGCGATATCTCAAGGGCCGCTGTGCCATTCGTGACTGCGACGCCGTATTTAGCGTGTTGATAAGCGGCAAAGCGCTCCTCAAACTCCCTCTTCCTCTGGCCGCCGACCCCCCAGACCCCACTCCTGAGAACGCTTAATAGGGCTTCGGCCTCCCTATCGTCGAAAACCGGCCACTTTGGGAAGGGCTTCTTTCTAACGGGCTCTCCGCCAAGCAGGGCAAGCCTAGCCAATCATAACACCATTAACTTGATATATTATGCTGATAATAAGGAATATTACATTCATTGAATCTTAATAACTAAAAATACCTGCGAGAAAGGGTTTAGCGAATCAATAAGTTATAAGGAATCGGGGCATCGATTTTTTGAGACCTGGGTCATACTTAAATATTGTTGAGTGAAGTCTTCCTGATGATCTGCTAATGGGTATGAGTGGGCGGGCTGGATCCTACTGTATTAAGGTTCCAAAAAGCCTTGGGGAGAAGGCGATAAGACTACTGGGTAAACTTGATCTCCTCAATAAGGATCTGAAGATATTGGGTTTGGGCGATTACCTTCTGATACCGATTAGGGGGGAGCCATCAAATAACGTCCTAGATGAGCTTAGGAGGAACATAGAGAATTTAGAGGTATCTTTTCATGAGTTCCCCACACGTGTTAGGGAGCCCAGAAGCGTGCTCAAATACCTTGAAGGCAGGCTCCCCCCACACCTACTAGCTAGTCTGCCAAGATCCATAGACTTTATCGGGGATATAGCGATTATAGAGATTCCAGAGGAGCTCGAGCCATATAAGCACCTTGTAGGCGAGGCTATACTGAAAGTCTATAAGCGCGTTAGATCAGTCCTCGCAAAGTCTAGTGCCGTTGGAGGCATTTATAGGCTGAGGGGATATGAGGTTATAGCTGGCTCAGAGGATACTGAAACCCTTCATAAGGAGCATGGATGCAAATATTTTCTAGATCCAAGAAAGGTTTACTTCTCGCCAAGACTATCCTATGAGCATTATAGGGTTGCATCCCAAGTCCGCGATAACGAAGTGGTGATAGATATGTTCGCTGGGGTCGGCCCATTCTCAATCCTGATAGCGAAGATGCGCGAGAAAGTAAGAGTTTATTCTATCGACGTAAACCCCGCCGCAATAGAATATCTGAAAAAGAATATTTACGTTAATGGCGTTTATAATAGGGTTATTCCGATATTGGGCGACGCTGGGGAAGTAGTTCGAGATAGGCTCAGGGGGATTGCCGATAGGGTTATAATGAACCTTCCAGAAAAGGCTGCCTTGTTTATTGAGGCGGCCTGCATTGCGCTTAAGCCCTCGGGCGGCGTAATACACTATTACCAGTTTTCTGAAGCGCCCTACGCCATCGAGAGGGTTAGGGAGAGCCTAATTAGTGGCGTGAGATCCGCGGGAAGATCTATTGAGGCGATATTGGCTGAGAGGATTGTTAAAGAGGTCGCACCATACAGGTGGCAGATAGCGATAGATGCTAAGGTCTTGTGAAGAGTTGAGTATAACTTTTGGATTAATGTAAGGGATTAGTGGGGTGAGGGATGTTCATTAGCGTTGTAAAGGATGATTCTCTCTGCAGTGATTGTAGCTTCTGCAATACGGTCAATAAGTGTCTGAACGACCAATGTGTTGGCTGCCTATCATGCTACTTTGCATGCCCATATGAGGCGAGGAGAATAGTTAGAGATGAGAGCCATAGAAGAATGATCAGAATCATGGTTGATGGCGCGCAGTATTATGTGCCAGAGAGGATCACTATTAAGGAGGCTTTGAGGTTATGCGGCTACGAAATCGGCATATACCCAGATGAGGACAGGGTCGTTACCCCATGTTCTATCGGCGGGTGCTGGGCGTGCATGGTTATAGCCAATGGGGAGACTGTTAGGGCATGTGTAACCGGGGTTAGGGATAATATGAAAATAAGCACGGATGTCAGTGAGTCAACACCATTGAGGATAATTCATGGACCTGAACCGCATAGTGTTGGAGGGAAGGCTACACCCTGGTTTGAGGGGAAGGGCGTAAGGTATATTGAGGTTGCAATATGGGCTGCAGGCTGCAACCTTAGGTGTAGGAGCTGCCAAAATTATAGCGTCACATATGATAATTCTTCTATAGCCATGACTCCTGCGGAGGCAGCTAGGGAAGTAACCTATTATAGGAGGATTTATGGCGTTAATGGTATGGCTATTAGCGGTGGGGAACCCACCCTGAATAAGCGTTGGCTTATAGAATACTTTAGGGAGCTTAGGAGGCTTAACACGGATAAGGATGCTAGGCTACACCTAGATAGTAATGGAACCTTGCTAACACCATCCTATATAGATGATCTTGTGGAGGCAGGAGCAAATAATATTGGCGTTGAGCCGAAGGGAATCCGCCTAGAAACATTCATGAACATAACGGGGATAACTGACAGAAGCCTTGCAGAGTGTTATCTTAAGACGAGCTGGGAGGCAGCAAAATACCTGGTAGACAACTATAAAGATAGGGTTTACATTGGGATAGGCATACCATATAACTCTGCATTCATGAGCTTTGAGGAGCTGGCTGAGATAGGCGATAAAATAGCCTCAATCGACCCCGAAGTCCAAGTATGCGTCTTAGACTACTTCCCAACATTTAGGAGGAGGGAGATTAAAAGGCCAAGCTATAGAGAGATGCTTAAGGTTAAGGAGATGCTTAATGGTAGGGGGCTGAAATGTGTGATAGTCCAGACAGTTTATGGGCACGTTGGCCCATAATTAATAAGTGAGCTATTGAGCGTGAGATAGTGGATCCTGTAGAGATTGCTGAGAAGCTCATGCTTGAGTTTGCGTATGAAACTGGGCTCACATCGAATCTAAAGCCCAAACGATACCTCTGGACAGATTCCTTCGCAGTATGCAATTTTCTAAACCTTTATCGCAGGAAAAACGATGCAAAATACCTTAATTTAGCATTAAAGCTCGTTGACCAAGTACACTATATCCTTGGAAGACACAGGGATGATGATTCGAGGAGGGGTTGGATAAGCGGGCTCAGTGAGGATGAAGGCTGGAGACACCCAACATTGGGGGGTCTGAGGATAGGGAAGCCCCTGCCAGAAAGGGGGCCAAATGAGCCGTATGATGAGGTCTTAGAGTGGGAGAGAGATGGACAATACTATCATTACTTAACGAAGTGGATGCACGCATTAGACGGAGTTAGTAGGGTTACCGGAGATGTTAAATATAAAGTTTGGGCTATAGAGCTGGCCAAGACTGCCCACAAAGCCTTCGTTTACACGGCCCCAGATGGACGTAGACGCATATATTGGAAGATGAGCATCGACTTATCTAGGCCGCTTATACCTTCTATGGGGCTACATGACCCACTCGACGGACTAATTACATATATGGAGATATCGCTTAATGCCCCTGAGGATCCAAACCTCAGCCTACATTCTGAGATAAGAGAGCTGGAGGAAATGTGTCTGGAGATGGACTGGACTACCAATGACCCACTTGGCGTTGGCGAGCTACTCTGGTGCGCTTATATACTCGCCAAAATAATCTCCCATGACAATTATAAGGGAGTAAAACTCCTTTCGGATATCCTGAATACGGGTCTCCTAAGCCTTGAGCTCACGCTTGCAACAGGCTTCCTAGAGCTGCCGGCTAGCATGAGATTAGCTTTTAGGGAGGCTGGACTCTCCATTGGGCTTAAGGCTGCTGAGAGGCTCCTCAGCCTAATTGAGACTAGTAACTTGCTTAAGAGTGATGGAGAGACTCTCTCCTTAGCTAAGAGCCTAGCGGGCTATAAGTGGGTTAGCAATAGGATTGAGGGCTTCTGGCTGAACCCATCAAATACTAAAAATAGATTATGGGCTGAGCATAAGGACATTAATATAGTTATGCTGGCAACGAGCCTGATCCCAGATGGCTTCCTAGGAGCCTACTAGAGCCTAACACACCTCTTAATCTCCTCTAAGATTTCCTCATGGCTCTTATAGGTCTTATCTGGAACCGCGCTCAGAATCTCGCTCAGCCTAACTTGCTTATCTGGCTCTACCTCAACGAGTCTCCAGCCAACTTTGCTGATTAAAGTTTCCTTGGTAGCTGGATACTTTATTAGCGATATGAGCTCTTTAATAGCGTCTATACCGTATCTCCCCGTCAATGGCGGGAAGCTTCCACCCTCAACATAAAGCCTAAAACGCTTTGCATCATCGAACATTGTGAGGTTATTGAAGAGAACGTATACGCCCATCTCAAGATCATCATACTTTTTGACAATTTCATAGAGCCTCTTCAACTCCTCGTTGGTATATTGATAGTAGTATAGTTTCTCGCCAAGCCCATGGAGCCGGAAGTAGGCTACATTTGTTACATATGCTGGAGGGAGTCTTAGAGGATCCGTTACGTGGGTTACATTAACTTTACTTAGCATTTCCCTCAGCTTTTTAAGCCCCTCATCATTCTCCCATGAGGGGCCACGGGTCTCCCAGACTAAGATGAAGCCCTCCCGTTCAATCTCCCTAAAGAATCTCTCCGCGTCCCCAATGTCCCTTATTGTGAGCGATGCTGGAGTCTGTATGAGTATTATCTTGGCTCCTAGTATGCGGCTTATCTGCTTAACCCTTTCAAAGGGTTCTCTTGACTGTTCAACATTAAGCCTATATTTATGACTTATATCCTGATGGGCTTTAACAGTAAACTCGAATCCCGCCGGAGCCCTTTTCCTCCACCCCTCAACAGTCCTTTGGCTCGGATACCTGTAAAATGTAGCATTTATCTCAACAAGGCTGAATGCTTCATAATACTTTGGTTGGGAGACTGGGAAGCCGCAGCAGCCAATCTTAATCATGCCTTGATCCCAATTAAATCCTTTTGAAATAATTGTTAAAAAGGGTAATTAAGCGGAAAATGTATATTTTGAGAAGATTGCGCTGATAATTATATACTTTTTTATGTTTTTGGAGGCCTTATGGTGGCCGCTATAACTATCCCCGAAATCGACAATATAGCAATTATTGGGAAGACCGCAATATATGATCCTAGGATATCCTTTGTCTGCCCGGCTACTATATTTCCTATGAGGGCCCCAACCCCATATGCTGTGAAGACAAGCCCATAATTTCTCGTATAGTCTTTTGTCCCGAAGAGAGTGGCTGTTGCAGCCGGGGCTATTGCGAGCCATCCCCCTAGGTTTAGCCATAAAACTGCAAATGTAAATATATAGATTGTTATAGAGTTCTGGAATACATGTATTGCCAGAGACGCTATAAGAATTAGTGTGAATGAGATTATTGCCGTCTTTTTTGGGGAGAGTTTGTCGGTAAGCCAGCCGAAGAGCGGGCGGCCGAAGCCATTGCATAGCGCGAATGGTATTATTAGGGCGGTGAGGGTTGATGATATTTTCTCCCCGCTTAATCCGGCCCTCGCGGCGATTTCTAAGCCAACCTGCTTTGATATTCCAATAGCCATTAAGCCAGCCAGAGTCCCAATCATATAGCATAGCCAGAGGGCGTAAAATGCGCCTGTCTTCACCATCTCCTCCCTGCTTAAATTTAAGGCCGCAGCCCTCTGTCCTGGGGAGCTCCACTTGGAGGGGGCCCAGTCTTTCGGTGGGAAGCGCAGGAAAATGGCTGAGGTAACCATTAAGAGTAGGAGTATAAGGCTTATGGCTCTCAGCATCGCCTGCGCCCCTAAGATCGCTGCGAGATAATCTATTAGCGGCCCAATTATGGCTGCTGAAAGGCCAAAACCGAGGACTGTTAAGCCTACCGCTAATCCCCTCCTATCCGGGAACCACTTTGCCGATACCACAATGGGGCAGTTATAGGCGATGCCGACGCCTAGGCCTCCGATTACACCATATAGGAAAACCAACATGAGTGGTGTCCTCGCGAGCGATGCCGAAAACCATGCTAGGCTTACTAGAATTGATCCTAGAAGCGCTATTCTTCTCGGTCCATATTTCTCGATATACTTGCTTATAAGTGGCATCGTGAACGCGAATAAAAATAGGAATGTTAGGTAGGGGAGCTGCATCTCAGTTGATGAGACTTTGAGACCATAATCCTCAAAAATTTTTTCGAGGTGAACTCTGGTAATACTGTAGGCGTATATTGCGCCGAGACATAGCATCATAATTAATCCAAATATGACAACGATCCATCTGCCTGTCTCAGCCCTTAAACCGAGAACCCTCAGCTGCCCCTCAGACATATCCTATCCCAGCCTAGCATAGATTGAAACAATTTTGATGAGGTTACCCATAAAGTTTATTGAAAGTTTTATTTTAGGTCCTCCTCTCTGAGCTTCGGACCCCTTCCCTCAACAAGGTATGGTAGATTGGCTGTCCTAAACACCACGATTTTGTCCTCGAATCTATTAAGGTATGATAAGACTAGCTTCTTTCCCAACCCTGTTAACACGAAAACTGGTATGGCTGTGCCGAGCTGCATTAATGCCCTCGGCCCGACGACCTCACGTATGATTCGGGATGCGCTTGCACATACAACATCCGCGCCTGAGACTATTATTTCAGCATCCTCTCTGGAGGCACATGTATTACATACTGAGAATACGGCGACCTCTAATCTTCTCTCCCCCTCTATTTGACGTATTTTTTCTATCGATCTTGAATTAAAGCCCGCAACCGTTACGGCTATACGCCTATAACCCATATCAGCAGCCCTTAAAACGCCCTCCTCCTGGCTTATCCTAGCGTTCTCTCTATCCAAAATTATCCCCCCATTCCTCTCAATATACTCCATTATGCTTCTCACCGGGCTAGTTCTGATTATACCAGTTAATCTAGCCCCAATCTCCTGAATCAACCTTGGGTTTGCCGTTATAACTGTCCCAGCTCCCTCACAGACGGTTACCCCACATTCTATGAGACCATCCTCCATACACGTGGATATGATCTCTGAGCTACCATATGGTACCACCGCCGTGGGATCGAAGATCCTCCGCTCACAGCAGAAGCCGAAACCTTTAACTTTCATCTCGACAATCTGCCTAACTGTCTCAGCATTGATCTCGCGAACTCCGTAGAGAAGATCCATAAGCGGGCAATATATTACCCTCGGCTCTGAGAGAACCTTTATCCCACCCCTACTAAGCAGAACCCTAGCTCCACAACAATAGAATTCATGTTCGCCTGAGACCTCATCCAAAACCATCTAGCTTGTTTCCTCCTCAATTATTATGCTTTGATCACCCCTCTTCTCCACCCTTATTATATGATCTGCCTTCTCCGCAAATGTCTCGTTATGAGTAACGGCTATAATCTGCTCGATGCTTTTCAAGCGTGAGAGCATTCCAGATAGCCTCTCTATCGACCCATCCTCCCTACCAAGGCTCTCAGTAGGCTCATCGAGCAGGAGTATGCTGAGACCCTTTCCAGACCTAAGGTGCATTACGAGCTGCCCTATACCAAGCCTATATGCGATGGCGAGGAATGTTCTCTCTCCCCCGGAGAGATTCTGCGCGCCCCTCTCATAACCTTTCTCGTTCTCGATTATCGGCGTATAATTCTCATCTATCCTGACAAGGAATGAAGTCTTGCCCGGATCAGTAAGCTCATCGAGAACCTGCTGAACGATTCTCTCAAGATACTTTATGAAGTCCCCTCTGATTTTTGGCTGTATACTCCTATATGCTTGCCTAGCCTCCTCGATGAAGACGAGTATCCTCTTAACTTTCTCTAGGCGCTCCATCTTCCTCTGAGCCATATCCAGCCGCCACTTAAGATTATTTAGCCTGCTGAGTATCTCGTTTCTCTGAGCCTCAAGAGCTTGAACCTTATATTTTAGGCTCGAGTGCCGCTCAAAAGCCTCATTATATTGTCTTTGGGCTTCCTCAAGCTTTGCATAATCAAACGTCGATGATATTGATGATATTTCCTCTATTTGCCTCCGTGCGTCCTCGATCTCCATCTCCTTAGCCCTTATTTCATCAGTCAACTTATTTAGTAGTCTCCTTTCATCTTCGACCTGCCTAGCAATCTCCTCCTTCTTTGGGAGTATAGTTTGCAGACTAGAGAAGATTGTGAATAAGGTGCTTCTCATCTGCTCCATCCCTTTAATATTCTTCTCTAGTTCGGTGAGTTGTCTCCTATAATTAGATATCTCCTCATAAAAGCGCTTCATTAAAGCGTCTTTATATTCTGGCGAGAGGTCTTGAAGACAGAGTGGGCATTTATTCTCCATCGCTAAATTTGATAGGCGCTGGCTCACCTTCTTAATCTCGCTTTTAAGACTCTCTTCTTCTCCACGCATACTTGATAATCGCTCAATAATGCTGTTAATATAAGCCTGAATTTTTTGGAGCGGCATATCCATCTGCAAGCCGAGATCTGCGAGCCTCTTTCTAAGGATCCCCTCTTGGCTGGATAGGGTTTCAAGGCGCCCCTCAAGCTCATTTATTCTTCGCTTCCTATCTTTTGCCTCATTAATTAGCCTGGCATAAACACTTTCGAGGCTGGTAATTTTGGATTTAATCTCATTCTCTTTCGCCTTTATCTCTTCGCTTCTCCTTTGCAGTTCCCTTAGCTCCTCGAGCTTGGCTGAAGCCTCTTTGAGTCTAGCCTCAGCCTCAAGAAGCTGCCTTTTAGCCTCCTCTATCTCTTTCTCTTTTCTCGAGAGCTCTTTGATGGCTCCATCATACATTTCTCTGAGATCTTTAGCGCTCACGATGTCTGGATCCCTGCGAAGGCTCTCTAGCTCACTCTCATACCACTTTTGGACTGACCTAAGGTTAGTCCAAGAAACTTCATAGTCAGATATCCCAAACAATTGGTCAAGAACTTTTTGTCTGTCAGATGGAGCCATATCTAATATTTCTTTCAGCTTCTCCTGCCTGATCCAGATAATATTCCTGAAGATCTCCTTATCTATACCAGTAATTAGATTCAGCTGCTCTGCAACGGCTTCGCTCTTAATCTCGGCGATGAGTCTATTACCCTCAAAGAGCTTTAGTTGCTCTGGATCATGGCTTATGCGGTCACCCCGCCTCTTAAGTCCCCTCCAAATAGTGTATTCTTTGCCGCCCTCAATAAACTTCAATATAACTCTACCTGAGTCCGCCCCCTCCCGAAGAAGATATTCGTAGCTTCTGCCGAGGGGCTCGCCGAAGAGGGCGAAGTCTATGGCATATAATATGCTGGTTTTCCCCGCACCAAGCCCACCAACAAGACAATTAAAACCGCTAGAAAATTTTACGGTAGTCTTAACATGAGACCTAATATTCTCTATTATAATGCCCTCTAACCTCATTCAAAACAAGTCCTCCAATATCTTCCTGACCTTACCCTCATCATCCATAACGAGATGCTGTATGAGGTCTATGGCCGCGCGAGCCCTCTTCTCCGCCTCCTCACGGCTATAATTGCGTTGCATAAAAAATTGTAGGAAATACTCATAGGATTTTGTCTTCAGATCCTTTATATCGCTGCTAAAGATGTCACGAATAACTTCTTCTGAGAATTCAGCCTCCCTCAAGAGTATGACTGGATGCACAATAAGAGCCTTTTCGGCGGCACCCCTAATCTTAGCGATGTTGATCTCCCTTTTTGATACGCCGGCTGGCAAAACACCATTTAATACGGGAACTATAACTGCCCCCTCCTCATCCGCCTCCCTAACAGCTTTCACGACTATTTCCACTATTTCCTTAGGATGAAGCCCGCTGTAATCCCTCTCTACGACCTTAAATTTACGCGTCCTCTCAAGCTTCACATAATTTATGCTGGGCTCCATGTCCCCGCCGACCTCAACATAATAGAAACCCTTACTGAAGGCCGCATCCTCATAACTGACGTTTTCAGTGGAACCGCTGTAGGCCATTATCCCACCCCTAAAGTTAAAGTAGATTGGAGCATGTATGTGCCCGCCAGCATAGTAATTAAAGCCATCCGGGATTAAGTTTGGGTTAGCATCCGCAGCAGCTCTTGGAAGGATGTTATTCACCTCCTGCGTTTTTAGGGTCATGTGGAAGACAAATATATTAAACTTATCTTTGCGCGGCGTAGGTCTCTTAAGCCCATAGAAGGCTGGCAGCCCCTCCTCAAACCTCTCCCTAGTCCTAAAGTTTGGTATACCATAAACGTAACAGTAATCGTTTTCCCAGCATGCGCCCTCATGCCTTGGGAGATAATATATTAAGCCAGCGCTGTCGAGGGGATTAAGTATTGTTCCGGTTACAACATTTGGTGCATGATCATGTGATCCATCAACCACAAGGATTTGGATGTTAGCCTCCTTTAGCCTCCTAAAGTTCCTTATAGCCCTCTCCAAAGTTATGTTTGAGGGCCTTGCATGATGAAACAGGTCTCCGGCGATAATCATAAAGCTGGGCTTAAGTTCTAAGGTCTTCTCAACGACCTCTGAGAAAGCGTTGTCAAAGTCATCACGCCTCTCACTAAGATTGTACTGCTCATATCCAAGATGCGTGTCAGCAACATGAACGAAGCTGAATCCGCCCAAACCCAGCTGGCACCCAATATTTTCATTGGTGCCCAGCTTAATTAAGTTTAGATTAATCAAAGCAAAGCCGCTAAAGACCCCCTCTGAGGAGAAAATCCTTTTAAATTACTTGAAATAAAACTTTATTTTATGCCAGTAGTTCATGTATATGTGTGGAGGGGATTTTCTAACGAAGCAAAGAAGAAAGTTATCGCTGGGATAACTAAGGTTTTTGTTGATCTGGGAGTGCCAGCGGAGGCCGTAGAGGTCTTAATACACGATGTCCCCAAAGAGGATTGGGGCGTAGGTGGAGAACCAGCTAGCGAAAAACTCAAGCATGTTCAGCCGCCATAAAATTAGGCTGAAGTCAGGTGGCTCCTAATGTCTAATGTTAGGAGGGGCTGGTGCGGCCCCTGTCATATTAGATGTGGCCTCCTAGTTTACTTTGAAGGAGATAGAGCCGTTAAGGTTGCTGGGGATCCCAACCATCCAATAAATAGAGGGGCCATCTGCAGCAGAGGCCTATTAATTTTAGAGCACCTCTATCACCCGGATAGACTCAATTTCCCCCTAAAAAGGATTGGTGAAAGGGGTAAGGGAAGATGGGAGAGAATCAGCTGGAGCCGAGCGCTTGACGAGATAGCCTCAAAGATTAAGGAGATTAAGGCTAAGTACGGGCCTGAGGCAATAGCCTTCTGCAGCGGCACCTATAGGACATATCCATGGGCAGCTAAGAGATTCTTTAATCTGCTCGGCTCACCAAACCTGATTAGCCCAGGCACAATATGCAATTGCCCGAGTGATGCTCTTGAGTCCGCTACATATGGATCTATGGCGCACAGCGACCTCAGGAATGCCAACTGCATTGTGTTATGGGGACATGCCCCCTCAGAGTCATATCCTATACCAGAGTGGGCTGAGCTCGTAGCCGCTAAGAATAGGGGTTCAAAGATAATCGTTGTTGATCCAAGGCTCACTAGGGAGGCGCGGATGGCTGACTTATGGCTTCAGATTAGGCCCGGTACAGATGCCGCGTTGATGATCGGCTGGATCAGGATAATTATTGAGGAAGAATTATATGATAGGGAGTTTGTTGAGAAGTGGACTGTGGGTTTTGATAAACTTAGAGAGCACGTTAAAAGCTTCTCGCTTGATGAGATCTCAAAGATAACGTGGGTTCCTAAGGATAAGATAGTCGAGGGCGCAAGAATCTATGCGACTACGAAGCCTGCCACCCTAACATGGGGCCTAGGTTGCGATAAGCAGGGGGTTAACCTCGCGCATGCTGTGAGGGCCAGAGCTATATTGAGGGCAATAACCGGTAACCTTGATGTTAAGGGAGGGGACTTGATTGGGCTCCCAAACCCGCTCCTTGGAGAATTCATAGCGGATGTCGAGATGGAACTAAATGAAAAGCTACCCCAAGAGCAGAGGAGGAAACAGCTCGGCGGAGACAAGTATAAAATGTTTAGTTATGTGGGCTGGGAGCTTGTAAGCGAAGCCGTTGGAAAGGTGCCGAAAACATATATGAAGCCTCCGACAACGCATAGAACAGCCAAGGCGAACCCAAGGGCACTATGGGAGGCAATAATAGGCGGGCGGCCATACCCAGTCAGGGCAATGATAGTTCAGGCTGGGAACCCCCTTCTTTCACTAGCAAACGTCAAGCTTGTTTATGAAGCCTTAAAGAAGCTTGAGCTGTTAGTCGTGATGGATTACTATATGACCCCGACAGCCGAGCTAGCAGACTACGTGCTTCCAGCAGCCTCAACATTAGAGAGAAGCGATATCGCTATGAGGGGACCAAGGATCTATGCTTGCCCAAAAGCCATGGATCCACTATATGAGCGGAGGGACGATTACTATCTCTGGAGAGAGCTCGGCTTAAGGTTGGATCAAGAGGAATATTGGCCGTGGAAGACTATTGAGGAAGCCTGCGATTATAGGCTTAAGCCGCTTGGCATAACATTTAAGGAACTTGTAGAAAAATACGAGATATTTGCGCCACCCGAATATAGGAAATATGAAAAATATGGTTTTGGAACACCCTCCGGTAAGGTAGAGATATACTCCTCAATCTTGGAGAAGCTCGGCTACGACCCACTGCCATGCTACATTGAGCCGCCTGAGAGCCCGGAGAGACTGGAGATAGCAAGGGAATATCCATTCATCCTAATCACTGGGGGGAGGTTCATGCCAATGTATCATTCCGAGCTCAGACAAATACGCCCGGCAAGAGAGAAGAACCCAGATCCGATAGTAGACATAGATCCTGAGAGTGCTAGGAGATTGGGTATATCTGATGGGGATTGGGTTTGGATTGAGACGCGCTTCGGAAGAATAAGGCAGAGGGCTCGGCTAACTGATGAAGTGCACCCAAGCATGGTTCATGTTCAGCATGGATGGTGGTTTCCTGAGATGAACGGGGAAGACCCTATTCTCCACGGCGTCTTCATGTCTAATGCTAATGTCCTATGCCCAGACAACCCAGAATATTGTAGTAGGGAGATTGGAGGTTGGCCACTCACAGCTATTCAATGCAAAGTATATAAGTAGAAGGATTCTTGGAGGAAGCGCAGATTTAAGAAAAATTTTTAAAGAGGTAGTTCCTAAAAGAGAATCATGCCAGTTGTCCACGTATATATCTTAAAGGGATATTCTAGCGATGCTAAGAGGAAAATAATATCTGGGATAACTAAGGTTTTCGTCGATCTTGGAATTCCCTCAGAAGCTGTCGAGGTTTTATTACACGAGGTTCCGAAGGAAGATTTTGGGATTGGGGGAGAACTGGCCAGCGAGAAACTTAAAAATCTACGGTTGCCATGAAGGCTCTTCCCACCCATACTACTAGAAGCCTAGAGATTGTTGAGTGGCAAAAACTTGAGTTTTATTTTCCGAAGATGAGCATTTATGTTTAAATGCCCATTTAACGCGCCATCATCTTAATAAATAATCCTGTAGAATAGCCTTAAAAGGGAGACTAATTCATTATATTGTTCTGAGAAGGAATGTTAATCTCGGAGATAATCCTAGAAAACTTTATGTCATATGAGTATGCTAGGATACCCCTTAAATCCGGCGTTAACGTGGTCTGCGGCCCGAATGGCGCTGGCAAATCATCAATTTTGCTTGGGATCTCCGTTGCCCTAGGCCAGTCCTATACCGAGCGCTCTAAAAAGCTCTGTGACCTAATAAGGTGGGGGAAGGATGTTGGACGCGTAACGCTGGTCTTAAACAATTCTAAAGTTGAGGGTAGACGCCCAGTCCCTAAAATTAACAAAGATCAAATTTATCTGACGAGGGTTTTAAGGCGTGACGGAAAATACTGGTTTGAAATTGATGGTGTTGCGGCAAGCAGGGCCGATGTCTTAAGGCTTCTATCGCGGTTTAATGTTGACCCGGAGAACATGCTGATAATAATGCATCAGGACATGATTGAACAATTCATCCTGCTCTCACCTCAGGATAAGCTTAAACTCGTTGAGTCGGCCGCTGGTCTTGAAAGATATCGAAGAAATGTTCTTGAAGCGCAAAGTAAGCTGAGCCACATAGTGAGCCAGGAAGAATCGCTTAAAAAGATGCTTGAGGCTGCAGAGCAAACCCTTAACTATTGGCGTGAGCAGTACGATCGTTATCAGGAGAAGAAGCAACTACTCCTGAAGAAGCGTTTTCTAGAGCGCGAGCTAGCTTGGGCTGAGGTTTCTAGGAGGGAGAGGGAGGTTGAGGGGCTGAGGAGGGAGATTGAAGCTAGAAAGGCTGAGGTGAGCGCTCTTGAATCCTCTATAAAGGAGTTTGAGGATAGGGTGACGCTGATTAAAGATGAGATAGCTGGCCTTAAGGGGAGGAGGCGGGACCTCCTTGAGGAGATAATCTCTCTTGAGAGGGAGAGAACAAGATATAGGGTTGATCTCACAAAGAGCGGCGAGATATTGGGGATCTTGGAGAATTCCCTTTTAGATGGGGAAAGGAACCTTATAAACCTCGTAAGAAGCCTATTAAAAATTAGTGTAAACCTGAATATAGATTCGGCGCATGCTCTGGAGATTAACCCTTCAGAGGTTGCGGAAAACCTCGAAAGATGGTTCTCTGACCTCAGATCTAAAGTCGAAATGGTTAAGGATTTAGCCGAGATAAGCAGCATAAAGCTTGCGGATGTCGAGATCAAGCTTCTAGATCTGAAGGATGAAATGCATAGAATAGAAGAAAGGATAGACGATTTGATGGACGCCCTTATTGATAATAGAGTTAATTTAGCAGTCCTCAACTATAAAAGAGAGCGTTTATTAAGTGATTTAGAGTCTCTTGGCAAGAACTTAGACTCCCTGGTATATGGTCTTAATGAAGCCGTTAAGAGGGCTGAGGAGAAGGGGGCGCGCGTGGCCACCGCACGAAGTCCAGGCGAGATCCTAGAGGAAATCAGGGTTATTGATGGGCGTCTACTCTCGATGGCGGATGTCTCAGAGGATGTTGAGAAAATGTATGAATCTTATTCTAAGCTCTATTTTGAGTTGAAGGAGAAGGCTAGAATCGCCGCTGAGAATAGGGAGAAGACCCTAGAAGAGATTAGAGTTCGCATGGAGAACTGGAAAAGAGTTATTAAAGATCTTCTAAAAGGCGTTGATGCCGAGTTTCAGTGGATCCTCTCTAAGATTTCTGCCTCGGGCTTCGTCCGCCTAATCAATGAGGACGATATCGAGGAGGCTGGTATAGAGATTCATGTTGGGTTTAAGGGGTCACAACCGATACCATTAAACATTTATTCACAGAGCGGCGGTGAGAGGAGCTCCGCAACAATGGCCTTTCTGCTCGCCCTCCAAAAACATATAAAATCTCCGTTCAGGGCTATAGATGAATATGATGTCCACATGGATCCGAGGAACCGTGAAATATTTGCTAATTTAATAGTATGGGCTGTTGGTGATGAGGGTTCACAATATCTTGTAATAACGCCGAACCAGATGTTTTTTGAGGGCAGAAATGTTCATGTCATAGTCGTCCAGAATGTTGAGGGTCGATCTCTCATAAAGGAGGTTGCTTAGTGGGATCTGAAGTAGGTGTGTCTAAAAAGGATCTAAAGTCTGCCCGCGGGGATCTTCTTCGGATAATAGAGGTATGCAGATCTATAGAGATTAAGGGCCTAGATCCATATCTCGTCGAAGTCGAGGATCTTATCAGGGTGGTTAAAGAATATTTCCCCCTCTGGAAAGAGGCTGAAGATTTATGCCTAGATGCTGAAGCCATTAATCATATAGCCTCTATAGTCAGGATGCAGGGGGAGTGGGTTAAGAGTAGGGCTACTAAACTTTACCGAGATCCGTTCCTTATAGAAGAGAAAATTCGTAGTCTGCCAGCTGATAAGATGGCTGAGATTCTGCTTAAGGCATGGCGCCCACTAATTGAGTTCGAGCAGCTGACAATAAATAGCTTCTATGAGGCGCTAAAATATTGGGGCAACCTTCCACCCCTCAGCGAGAGGTGGAAGAGAACTGGTTATATCAAAACTGATTTGCAGAGGATGGGGAGAGAGAAAGCCATCGCGGAGGGGGTGCTGCTGGAGGAGCCCTTTGCCGCTGACTTAGAAAGGCTGTGGCTTGATCTAAAGGATGCCTTCCTAAAACATGGGAGGGTTCGATACTGGGATTTTATCGGATCAAGCACCTATGAGGAGACTGTTAGGAAAGCCTACTTAACCAGCTTCCTTATAACTTATGGCTACGCGAGAATTAAAGTAGATCCCCTTGAGGATGAAATATTTATACTGCCTAACGAAAAGCTTACGCCACCATCTGAGGGGGAAATTATTTCCTTTCCGATAGCTATAAGTTTTGAGGAGTGGAGGAAATGGAGAGAAGAGCGGGAGGCGGAGAGAGAAAAGCGTATTACCTAGCGAAGATGAGAAAAGCTGCTCAGCTGCTCTTTTACAAGAGACACTCTATTCCAGGAGCAAAGGGCTGGGAGCTCAGAAAGAAAGTTGGTTCAGACTATCAAAAAGTCATAAATCTCTTAAACGATTATCTGGCGAAGGTGGGGCTTACAATTAAAACCGTATTTGAGGATGAGACTAACCCCCCAGAGAACCCCTCAATTGAACAGTATGATAAAGCCAGATTTTATGTAACATTGAAAGACGAGATAAGCATCGAGGATGCTAAAATGATGGGGTGGCGTATAGATGACCTAGCCGCATTATGCGCCTCAATAGCATTTATAATCTCCAAGGGCGGGAAGGCTCAAAGAAAAGATCTGGAGGATCTTTTAAAGACCAAGATCCCAGAATGGCATGTTGAAATAATACTTAACAGGTTCATGAAGATGGGCTATTTGATAGAAGATGAAAACGGGCTAGTATATATAGGGTGGAGAACAAGAGCCGAGATCGACCAAAAAAAGATAATAGACCTATTACTTGAAGCCGAGAGCAAAAAAGAAGATGAAAAGAAGACAGAAGACAAGCCTGCATAGACAAGGAACCCTTAAAAATTAAAACCTGAAAAAACTAAAGTTGAGGGTTTGGGAGGATTTTCTTAGGATTGGTGGGCGGAAGAGCAGGTATAAAAGTGTTAAAGGGCTTTGAAGTATTATTATGACGAAAAAGAAAGAAAATCTCTAAAACATCTAATGTAGCCGGGCATAACCGTGCTAATTATATAGGGAACACAAGCCACATCAATGATATTAGATGTTTTAGAGAAATTGAGCAGTATACCTATTGTCCTATCCATATTATCTCATCCATTCCCTTAAAGTGCTCGTCTCCCGTGACTAGTTTTGCATCAAGTGCTCTTGCAGTAGCTAATATTAAGTAGCTAATATTATAACGTCGAAGAGACTTGGCATTCTCAGCTTCTTCAATATATCTTTTTCCACGAGCACCATGTAGCATTTTGCAGACTCAAGGACTATATATTTATTATGGGAACTATCTCCGAAGTTTCCTCTATTATTGTTAAGCGTTCAAGAATCTCCCGCTCCTCTACACACCTCTCTTATTATAACATAGCCGCTTAAAGAAGATGCAATTTCTAAATTTGCCGGACGGATCCCGGAAATGGGCTTTGAGCTTGAAGTCAAATGGCTCCGAACACAAGAGTATAAGGATGGAAGATAGCTCTTGGAGGAAGTCTCAGGAAACACAATCCTAACCTGCACCGAAAAACTCGAAGAAGCAAAGTAGCCCACAGATTCGCAGAGCGTCTCCTAAACCACGCAAGAAAATACAGAATGCTAATCAACAAACTAATAGAACTATTCGAGGCAGATACAATACGAAGAGGAAGATTGTAGAAGACATATCATGAATTTTAAATACCTCAAGCCCATAAAAATCAACACTTCACGTAACATTTAATAATACTTAGCGATGTCTAATAATAATGACAGAAAACAACCACGTGAAGGTGAATAGGGCATAATTGCCGGGTTACCCTAGCCTGGTAGGGGGCAGGCCTGCTAAGCCTGTGGCGCTTTTGCGCCTCGCGGGTTCAAATCCCGCACCCGGCGCCAGCCT
>Ga0209080_1000554_pt1 | contig 24303 bp, 23 predicted proteins | sample JNZ110809AmetaG_FD_184123 | JGI IMG/M metagenome (GOLD analysis project Ga0209080, IMG submission 184123) | Hot spring microbial communities from Jinze hot spring, China to study Microbial Dark Matter (Phase II) - JNZ 110809A (SPAdes) (version 3) ...
GGTCTATGCTGGCCGCTATAATATTAACCCTTGTCGCTTCATCATAAGATGTGCTTGGCCCACCTCGCGGTATAGCATTGATCCATATAGCATCAATTATGTTCAGGGTTGGGAATCTTGTCTCAACCATCTCTGTTCCCATGCCACCATCATCCACAGTATCATGCGCTCTAGCACCGAGCCTAGCAGTTAACTTATCGGAGACTACGCCCATGTAATGCTTAACACATGCAGTAACACCATATATGCTGTGGGTCTTTAAGACCGGAAAATTAATCACCTTAAGCCTTTCACTATGATATGTTCTAGTCTCAGGATCCCACACGCCATACTTGAAACTTATATATGTGCCAAAAGCGGTCCTAAATTTTGGGTATGATACCATTATTCCGGTTCTGGGGTTTCTAGTCGTGTTAACAATGTATCCATCCTTCATATCACCCTCAAAATACTCACTAACGCGCTTAGTTGTAATCTGATCCCAGAGATAAGTGGAGACTTTATAACCTTTATTGGCGAAGAAGTCCACTACACTTTGAATAGATTGAGATATATTTTCAGCATTATTCCTCAACCAGCTGAAGCTACCACCAAAGCCTCCTGAGCCATATTGGGCTTGTCCATTATCGGCTACAACGATCTCGCCGACAAATCCATCTGGATGATTGAGTATTGCCTCTATGAGAGCCTTAACTAGATCCGTGTTGGTTCCTCCCCTCTCATCCCATTGGCTATTCACCTTTATTATAACCACATCATCTCTACCAATCAGCCCGCTTGGACCCTTATTTCTACCATACTCATGAGACTTATAGAAGAGCAGCCCATGATCACCCATTAAATCTATTAGCCTAAAGATTCCATCATCGTTTCCCCTAGTGCCAGTTACGACAAATATGCTTGAACACGGCTCGAACATAGCCAGCCTCTCCTCTATCTTAAGACTTATCTCCCGCATCTCCTTCATCCTCATCATCTCGTATACCCCCCAGAATGTAAGTGCCCCACCAATAATGATCGCGATTACAAGTATTGGGAGGAATCTTCTCGACCTAAGGGATTTCTGAACTAAATGGATTAACGGATATATTAAAGGCATAATATATATTGTCAGCCATAAGTGGATGTTTGCTAGAGCAGCCCTCTGACATGGATAATTTATCCTCGAAGGCTTCGTGCCAGTTCTAAGAATAAACCATAAAAGACTTAGCAACCCTATCACAAACGGGCTATGACATAATCTGCGCAGTTCACCCCTCATCTGAAGGAGCAATTTAATAAATGCGCCCTTAAAGAGCAAGCTCACGCCCACCTCTCAAGCCAAACCAACAATTTCTATACAATCCCAACAATAAATGTTTACGGTTTCAACCTGACTTGGTGGAGAAAGGGGGACTTTATGTTGGATTCTGTTAAAGGGGAGAGGAGAGGGCTATTCCGGAAGATACCTCCCTATCCCTCATCGTCACAGTCATCTACATATAGGCATTTTTATGTCCGCTCTCTGCAAACGAGCCCACAATGTTTGATTTACATTGTGCAATAAAGATTTTGTTCTATGGGAGGCGAAGATTAATTAGTCTGGTGAGTAGAGAGTTTAGGGGGTGCGGGTTAAACTTGAGCGACCTCAGCTTTGTCCATTTAGCTGACGTCCACTTAGGCTATGAGCAGTATAATCTCAGCGAGAGACGAGAGGATTTCGATAGGGCCTTCACTGAAGTCGTCGACAAAACCCTAGAGTTGAAGCCCAACTTCATGATTATAGCCGGGGACCTATTCCATCATGCTAGGCCCCTAAACATAACATTAGAGAGGGCCATAAAGAACTTTAGGAGGCTTAGGGAGGCTAACATACCGGTCTTAGTTGTCGACGGCTCCCATGATACCGCCCCAAATATTGTAACTGGAACAATACTTAATCCGCTCGATAGCGCTGGGCTAATCTATTATTTGCCTAGGCATGAGGGTGCATGCTGGGAGAATGAGCAATGCTATGTTTATGGGATCCCAAACTTTAGGACTAGGGATAGAACTGAGAGGCAGCTTCCAGCATTCTATGAGGTGAGGAGGCCGGAGCCAAGAAAAGATAAATTTAATATATTTGTCTTTCACATGGCCCTAGATATACCTGAAATATTAAGTGCCTATCCCAGCATGGCCGCTGAGGCCTCACCAGCCCTAATACCCAATGGCTTCAATTATTACGCTGGCGGCCACATACATACATCCCTGCAAGTTAGGTTTAGAGATGGAATATTGGTTTACAGCGGCTCAACGGAGACCGTAAACTACGAGGACGCCTACTCCGAAAAGGGCTTCCACTATGTTGAGGTTAGCCGAGATGGAGAGGTTAGGGTGAACCGCATAAAGGTTGAGAGCACGAGAAAGTTTAAGGTTATAGACAAAGACTATAGTGGGTTATCCCCAAAGGACATAGTGGATCTGGCGGCTAGGCTGGTTAAAGAGGCGGATGAGGAAGGCGCAGTCATAGTTCCAATCTTGAGGGGAACCCTCCCAGCCGAGTCATCTAGGAGGGAGGTTGATCTTGCAAAGATTAGAAGCGCCGCAGAAAAAGCCCTAGCCGTCCACCCAGTCGTACTCCTTAGGGAGATAGAGTTCCCGGAGGAGGTTATACGGAGCATATTTGAGGGTGAAATGAGGGATTTAAGGGCTAAATCCTATGAATATTTCCTCCAGTTCTTCATGCAGCGCTACGGCCGAGATGAAGCCGAGAGGAGAGCCCGCGCCGCCCTAGAAATAATCCAGTTCCTAGTTAGGGAGGATGAGGATAGGGTTAGGGAGATAATTGAGGGGCTGATCCAATGAAGGTTGACAGTGTGCTCCTCGAGAACATAAGATCCCACGTCAAAACATACATAAAGTTCTCTGACGGATTCAACTGCCTAGTCGGGGGCTTAGGCGCCGGAAAGTCCAGCATACTCTATGCAATAGACTTCGCATTATTCGGCGAGCCCATAGGTAGAAGCTACGAGTATCTCTTAAGGGAGGGGGCTGATGTAGGAAGGGTTGCGCTGAAGTTCATAGAGAATGGAAAAGAGTATACTATTTGGAGGGGGCTTAGGAGGCGCGGTGGACACATAAGCCAAGACCCAGAGCAGCTAAAACTCTTTGAGGGAACTAGGCTCTTAGCCGAGATCAAGAGTGAGGCCGTAGCCGAGCAGCTAAGGTCGATAATTGGGGTGGATAGGGAGGTTTTCAGGGACATCATTTGGATAAGACAGGAGAGGCTCAAGGAAATACTTGATATGATGCCGGCTGAGAGACAGAGGAGATTAGACCAGCTATTTGGAATATCAGATTACGAGACATCATGGGCCAACCTAAGATCGATACAAAGGCTCTATGAGGGCGAGCGGGGAGCATTAGAAAAGGACCCGGATATAATAAATATGAGGGACATGCAGAACCAATACGACCAAGCCGTTAAGGAACTCTCAATTAAGGAGGGAGAGATTGAGGAGGCACGCAAGAGCCTCGGGGAGGCGGAGCTAAGGCTTAAGGAGGCCTCAAGGCACCTCGAGGAGCTTATGGAAATGTATCGAAGAAGCGAGAAGATGAGGGCTGAGGAGGCGGAGCTAAAGTCTAAGATTGGGAGTCTCGAGAGCATATGCGCCAGGCTGACCGCTGAGGTTAGGGAGAGGAGGATGAAGGTGAGCGAGCTGGAGGCGCGCCTAGAGGCCCTGAGGAGCCAAGAGGAGAATGTTAGGAGGAGGATTGTGGAGTGCGGCTTACCAGCGAATATCGCTTTAGAAGATCTCAAATCGCATATTGACAGCATAGTTGAGCAGATCTCAAGCTTACACGGTGAGGAGGAGAATGTTAGGGGAGAGATTAGAAGGGTAATACAGCGCATATCTAACTTGGTGAGAGAGAGCCGATGCCCACTATGCCTACAAAGCCTCTCACCCGAATATAAGGATAGACTTATGAGCCAGCTAAACCAGGAGATCTCCAACTATAGGCAGCAGTTAAGTGAACTCGAGAAGGGCGCTAAGGAACTCGAGAACCTAAGGAGCACATTATTCACGGCGCTCACAAACCTACAGACTATTATACCAAAGAGAGAGGAGATACTTAGACATCTCGAGGACGAGAAGCGCCTCCTAAACAGGTTAATGGAGGAATTAAGCGCCAAGGAGGGAGAGATGGAGAACCTTAAGGGGCGCCTAGCTGAAATACGCTCTAGGATCGCCGAAATAGATTATTCAAGGCTTGAGGAGGCCCAGAAATTGTATAGCGAGGCCCTAAACAACTTCTCCAGCCTAAAATATAGGGTTCAGAGCCTAGAGAACCAAAAGAGTGAGATTATGAGTAGGCTGGAGAATCTTAGGTTGCGCCTAGACTTGGCCCAGAAGAAGATTGAGCGCCTAGAGAAGGTTAAGAGGATTCTAACATTTATCGATGAGGCTAGGCAGGCTTATAGGAGCATACAGCCTAGGGTTAGGGGGGACTTTGTGAAGTATCTTGAGCGTATTGTCCAGCAGATACTTGATGAGCTGGCAGGCTCCGAGGGGACGCCGCTCACTGTTAGGATCGACGAGAATTATACGCCGATAATTGAGGGTGAGGAGGGGCATGAAAGGAGCACATCCAACCTATCGGGTGGGGAGAGAACATTCCTTGCATTGGCATATAGGTTGGGCATAGGTCAGCTCATAATGCACTTGAAGTCTGGGCGCGGGCTGAGCATGCTACTGCTCGATGAGCCAACTGAGAGCCTAGGCAGGGAAGATGGGTCAATAGATAGGTTAGCTGAGATGCTATCGCGCCTAAAAACTATAGAGCAGATAATTGCTGTAACGCATAGCGAGGCATTCGCTGAGAAGGCGGATCGAGTAATAAGGGTTGAGAAGAGAGATGGTAGGAGCATAATCTTAGCAGAGAAAATTAATCAGATAACCACACAATAAATGATTTTCTCTAGTTTAGGGGATTAGAATGGATATGGATCTTGAGGGGGTTATAGGCGAGCACGAATTCTACTGCTGCGGCGCTAGGATACTGCTCAGGGACCGTGAACTCCGAATCCTATCTAAACCCAGAGTAGCATATTGCCCACTAATGGAGGGCATATATGGTATACGTGAGATAAACGCTGAAGCCCTAAAGCATATAGTGAATATGAAGGTTCGAGGGTTTGGCTTCTGCTGCGAGCATAGGCTCTTCGACCCATCAATGGTGGTTCCATATGGCAGCTCAGAAATAATATCCACTTGTATCGAGGACGGCCTAATAGAGTGCGGGGTTACAGTATGCGATGGCGCTGGAACAGTTGTAACGGCAAACCCAAAGCTTGTCCAAGAGATTGGAGCTAGGCTTACTGGCATAGTGAGGACGAGCCCAATAAAGGGTATAATGGAACATATTAGAAGAGTGGGGGGCGCAATTCTGGATGAGAATACTGCCAAAATAGATCAGGCTAGTGGTGTAATGCTGGCGGCCGATCTAGGCTATAGGCGCATAGCCGTCACGGTTGCATGCTTTAACTCAGATTCCATAGAGAAGATACGTGAGATTGAGAGGAAGAGAGAGTTGAGCGTAGCCATCTTCTCAGTATGTAATACATGCGCAACTAGGGAGGATGCTGAGAGAATAGCCTTAGGAGCCGACATTGTCTGTGCAAGCGCGTCCAGAATTATAAGGGAGGTTGTTGGGCCGAGGGCCCTAATGCAGTTGGGCGTGGCCATACCAGTATTTGCCCTAACAAGCGCAGGTAAAAGGCTGCTCCTATCATACCTTACAAGATTTAAGGATAAGATCGTAGCCTTCAGAGTCAAAAGCCTACCATATCTGGCTGAAGGTAGGGGGCCTAGACTAAGGGAGTAGGCTGAGCATTTATTGACAAACGTTAATTATTCTTTTGGCGCCAATAAATATCTTTTAGGGATTTGTTTGGGGGTGCATATGTGATTAAGGTTGGCTGCTGCGGATACCCCGTCTCCCAAACAAAATATTACGAGAACTTCAAGCTAGTTGAATTAAACAGCACATTCTATAAGTATCCAAGTCAGACAACGGCTGAGAAGTGGAGGAAGAGGGCTCCTGAAGATTTCGAGTTTACTGTTAAGGCGCATCAGGATATAAGCCACAAGTATAGGTTGAGGATTGAGCAGTCCAGGGAGCCTTTTGAAAGGATTAAGCAGGTATGCCGCATCCTAAGGGCAAAAATAATACTTATACAGACACCAGCATCCTTCAGCCTAAAAAACCTAGATGATGCGAAAAAATTCTTCAGCGGGATTAACCGCGAGGACCTCATCCTAATATGGGAGACCCGAGGACCATCATGGGAGAGCGAGGAAGGCCTCAGAATACTTAGGGATGCATTAAGTGAGCTGGGCATAACCCACGTAACTGATCCACTTAGGATTCTACCAGCCCACACAACTAACCTAGCCTACTTCCGCCTACATGGCTTAGGTGAGCGATTATATTACTACCAATATACAAATGATGAATTAAGGAAACTTTATGAATTGGTTAGGCAGTTTGAGAGGTTGGAGATGGGCGCATACGTGCTCTTCAATAACCTATCAATGTTTGAGGATGCAAAGCGCTTCCTATTCTTTTTAGAGAATGGCCGCTTTCCGCCCCTAACAGGATCCTTTGGCCTAGACTCCGCTAAAGCAATTATCAGCAAAGCACGCTACCCAACAACTAAGAGCGCATTAATCGATAAAGTTGGCTGGAGACTAGTTGAGCTCGAAGGTGGGAAGCAGGTTAGGCTGAAAGATCTGCTGGCTGATATATCTGCAAAGACCTATAAGAGCCCGGATGAGGTTTTAAGAGAGATAAAAATGGGCTTATAGCCTGCGGAAAATATCAGATTGAGAGAATAAACAATATAATAGAGATAAATATAAATATTCACTTTCGCACAAAATTAATTGTGGTGAAGTTTTTGGGGTTAAGTGGATTAGTGGAGTCTGTCATGAGAAGCCCCCCGGTTACAGTGCTATTCTCAGACAGCATATCTTCAGTTATCGAAAAGATGATTACGAATAATATTGGTGCTGTAATAGTTATGAGCGGAGGAAACCCTATTGGAATAATAACCGAGAAGGATATAATTGAAAAGATTGCTCGAATTGGTAGGGATCCAACCAAGACTCGCGCTGAAGAGATCATGTCGTCACCCCTAATCTCGATAGAGGCTGATAAGACCATAAAGGATGCTCTGATTTTAATGCGCGATAAGAAGATTAGGAGGCTGGGAGTTACAAGAAAAGGTAAACTTGTAGGTATAGTAACCGAGAGGAGGCTACTAGACGCTCTAGCATCCCATTAATCCCAAACCAAACCCCATCCTCATTTTTTATTTACCAAGGGTGCGAGTACTATGGGGGTTCAAACCAGTAATTATGGTCCTGAGAATTTAAAGGTTATAATTCCGGTTGGCGGCGTAGCTAAGAGACTTCTCCCCCTAACGGCTGAGGTTTCTAAGGCATGTATTAGGCTCGTCAACCTTCCACTCATAGAAATATCGCTCCTAACATTAGCTAAGCAGGGCGTTAGAAACTTCATCTTTGGCGTTAAGGGCTACGTAAACTATAGGAGCTTACATGACCATTTCGAATCAGGTGTGGGTTTCTCGGCGAAGTATGGTATTACACCCAGAGTTCACATAAAGTATCAGCCTAACGCTGATGACTGTGGAAGCGCCGACTCAGCCCGCATAAACATGGAATATTACGATATTAGGGATCCGGTATTCGCGGTTCAGGGAGACAACATATTTGATATAGACTTGGAGGGTATGATAAAATTTCACTGCGAGAATAAGGCCTTCCTAACGATTGGACTCATGCCAGTTCCAGACGTGACTGGGTATGGGATCGCTAGGGTTGATGGAGATATGCGGATATCTGAGTTCATTGAGAAGCCCAGCCCCAAGGAGGCCCCATCAAACCTAGCCAATACTGGACTATACTTATTTAGCCCGGAGGTTAGGGAAGTCTTTAAGGAGAGCATGGTTCAAGAGATGATATTGAAGAATAGACGCCTAGACTTTGGCTACGACTTCATACCTTACCTCATAAAGACCGGACGCCCAGTCTACGGATACATTTTAAGTGGGGTCTGGTATGATGTTGGAACCCCAGAGAGGTATCTTGAGGCCATGAACGGAATATTAAATGGTAAGCTGATGGCCCTGCAAGATTTTGGCGGCAGAATATCCGAGGATGTTAGGGTATGGATTCAGGGTGAGAGTCCTGAGTCCCTTAGGAGGAGAGAGGAGATTATTAGGAAGATAAGGGATGGGAGAATAGAGGTTGAGGGATCGGTTTTAATCGGTAGGCACTGCGAGATCTCCGACGGTGCCAGAATCGTTAACTCATGCATAGACAATTATACTAGAATAGGTAGGAATGCGGTTATAGAGAACTCGGCCATAATGGATAGATCTATTGTCGGTGACTGCGCTGAGATAAAGAATAGTATAGTTGGGAGGCACACCATTATAAACTCTAGCGCCACCGAGAAGACCAAAATATCCGGCGTCTCCGTTATAGCCGATGATGTAACCATTGAGGCTGGGTGTGAGATAATATCTGCGAGAATATACCCACATAAGTATGTCCGCAAACAATTACTCCATGAAACTATAATAGTTTAAAGTAGCGTATTTAATAAAAATCGGGGTTTAGGTGGGGCCTCGGCCGCTCGCTAGAATACATACGCATAGACTAGGCAGCATATGATCGCTAATAGGGCGCCTACTAAGCCCCACGCCGCCCACTCCGACGCAAATATCTGTGGGAAAGTTTCGATGAGAATCGGTAGAGCCCTATAATATATCACGTTAGCAACTGCTCCCAATATGAACCCTAAAAGTCCAATGGCAAATAGCGTTAGCGCCATCTTAGATCTGTAACCCACCCAATCGCCTCCAAGATTAATTATTTTAACCGAATTTCTCGCTCTCGGCCTCGGCGCCTTTAGAAGTCACAAGCTCCGGGAACTTCTCCTTCATCCTTTCCTCGGCGACTAGGGCTGCCTCCTCAATTATCTTCTGTGCCTCCTCACTTACTGGCTCAAGACCGAAGCCTATGCCAGCTATCTGCCCTGACTCAATCATTACCTCATCAAGCATTGTCATTATAGCATTTAGCTCATGTTCAGCGCCTGGCATAATACCAGCTATACCGGAGCGGACATCCTTCAATATCTCTAGGACCGGTGCTATAACGGCCGCTGCATTGCCTAGGTGAGTGATCGTTCCGAGTCTTAAAACCACCCTATCAAGGGCTAGCTTAGCATTTGACATCAGGTTTATGGTCTTCCTGAGCTCGGCAAGCTCATTAGCATAGACTGTTGCCCTCTTCATATCGTGTTCTGAGTAGGCTTCGACGACCTTAGAGAACAGAGATTTATCCCTCTGAGACATGTTATTTATTGCATTCTCAAGGGCCTGTGCTTGGGCCTCTATACGCTTTATCGCCAACGATAGCTTGTATCTCAGTGGCTGGTGCGGCCTAACAGTCTCCACAACCCTATCTACTATGCTGCCTCCTGTACCCTCCCACTCCTTACTAAACTTTGACATTTAGGATCACAAGGAAAGCTGCCGCCTAGAACCTATTTGAGCCTTCTTATCATTAGCATATCTACATGGTTATTATGCTGTTAGATCACTCTTATACTAAAGTTACAATGTTTGTGGGAAAAGGTTGGGTGTAAGGCTTCAGATAATCTCAAGACTAAGTGAATAGCCTAGATTTCTTAAGCTCAGCGAGGATGGGCATCTCCCTAATGCGTTCCATCGTCATCATATCCCATATTATGCCCCTAGGCCTACTACCAACAGATCCCACCCTAATAGTTTTAGCCGGCGTTATTATTGCATCCACCACCAGATCATAGTCCTCCTTAGGGACAAAATCAACTATTTGTATGTCGTGAACAGTTGTGAATATCGGCGTATCCTCACTTGCAGCGCCTATCTCACGCAATACGCCATACTCTATTTCGCTGTATCCGCCGCCCTTTCCAACCCTAACCCCATCCCTAGATACGGCAACAGAGCCCGCAACTATCAGGTCTACATGGGGTATCTCACCGAGACCGCACATTCTACCATATTTAAATGCGCCGTGAATTGAGGAGGCTTCGCCATAGGCTCTTCTAGGGATTTTGTCTGGGTCTAGGATTAAGAAGCCGCTTCTAAGCCTAGGCGTCGGCATAAGTAGAATTTTCCCACTTAAGAGGGTTAAATATCTAACTCTGCTCTGGGGCGCGTCCGGATTAACCTTAACAACCCTAGCCCTCTTAAACTCTTCTTGATCGGCCAGCCTATTCGCAGCGATATCTGAGCCGACAAAGTTCGGTATCCTACCATAAACTGGTCTAGGAAACCTAGCCACTCCAGTCTCCTCCATTAGGGACCAGATTCTACGGCGTATCTCATCTTTGATTCGGCGAGGATCTTCGGCCAGAGCACCTCCTCCACCCAATATTGCCACCCCATTAACCTAAGCTTTCAGTATGCCCTCCGACCTAAGCTCCCTCAATGCTTCATAGAACATTTCTATAGTTAGCTCAATATCCACCCTTGTATGGGCAACTGAGAGAATGAATCTAGAACCCATTGGATGTATCCCCCTGTTTATTAGGGCCTTCTCCATCATGCGCATGATGCTTCGACTCTCACTAATCTTCCTCTGGAACCTAATGTAGCTCTCGATATCGGAAACCTCTAGGTCTTCCGGGCCTATCCCAAAGCCCACGTAAATTATTGATGGGGTTGTACCCCATGCTAGAGCCTTAACCCCAGCATCCTCTATAACATCGTTTAGGCCCCGTCTCAACATATCGCCCTTTCTGTTAATTGAGGGGTGAACCTTACCCTCAAGTATGAGGCTCAAACATGCATTGCCAGCTGCAGCCGAGATGGGATTGGCATTAAATGTTCCGGGATGGTTTATTCGCCTAAATCCCCCTCTATCCCCCTCCCTAAACTCCAGTAAACTCATATACTCTCTCCCTCCAGCGACAGCCCCGCCTGGATATCCACCAGCAAGTATCTTGCCAAGTGTTGATATGTCCGGTATAACGTTATAGCGCTCCTGAGCTCCTCCCGGAGCATCCCTGAAACCCGTAACAACCTCATCAAATATTAATATAACACCGTAATCCCTAGTAACCCTCCTCAAATCCTCGAGGAAACCCTTCATTGTTGGTATTAGCCCCATTGAGGCTCCTCCGGGCTCAAGTATAACGCAGGCTACATCCCCACCCTGAACCGTTTTCTCCACGGCCTCAATATCGTTGGGAGGCAGAGCAATAGTATATTTGCATATTTCGTGTGGAATGCCAGCTGGGTAATCGCCGACAAGCGGGGGCGAATAATCTGGATTATAGTCAATTATTGTGTAGTCGAACCATCCGTGAAAGTGCGAAAGGAACTTTACAATCTTCTTCCTCCCAGTATAGGCTCTCGCTATACGAATAGCCATCATGGTTGCCTCTGTCCCGGAACTCGTGAACTCAACTAGGCCTTCACGCGCGCATGGGATTAGGCGGGTGACCTTCTCAGCCCACTGAATCTCAAGCTCATGTGATGCTCCAAGATGAGTCCCCTTACGCGCCTGCTTCACGACAGCCTTAGTTATGGCTGGGTGGGCGTGTCCGAGGATCAGCGCTCCATGACCCATCCAGTAGTCAATATACTCATTTCCGTCCACATCCCATTTCCTAGAGCCCTTAGCCCTAACACAGTATATTGGCATGGGCTCAAAGTATCGTGAGTCATGCGTTACACCTCTGGCAAAAACCTTCCTAGCCCTATCATACAGATCCTTAGACTTTAAATGCTTCTCCACATACTCCATCTCTATCTTACTCGTGAAGCCCCTAACCGCCACCTCCCACTCCTCAAATATCTTCCCCTACAATACCGCCATATTATATAATCTTTTAAAGATGCTTATACTCCTAAAGATTGGGGTTTATATTTGAGCACTAAACCATTATCTAATGAGCCTCTATTACTAATGATTAGGCGTGATCCTAAACTATGATTGATGGGATATTTTTTATTGGGCATGTCTCCATCGATAGGGTTCAGAACGTGAACGGCTCCAATGTGCAGCCTGGTGGAGCAGCGCTCTATGCCGCCATAGCCGCCAGAACCCTCCTAAATAATGTTTATTTGATCTCGGTTGTTGGTAGGGATTACCCCTTCCCAGACATATTGGATATTTTCCCTAGGCGCTATCTTAGGATCTCAAAGGCGCCATCAACGAGGTTCAGCATCAAATACAATAGTCTCTGGGAGGCAAAGTATCTAGAGGCGAAGTATGGTTCTGGGTTGGGCATATCTCCATCGCTTATACCGGTGGAGGGTTTAGGGCCTGAGAGTATAGTGCATGTTTCGCCGCTGCCACCATCTAAGGTGAGGAGAATTGTCCAGTTAATTAGGGAGAGGAAGCCTAAAACTAAGATTTCAGTTAATGCTTGGATGGGTTATATTAGGGGCGAGAACAAAAATATTTTAAGGGAGATAGCCTCCGAAGTCGACTTCTTTATACTAAATGATTCTGAGGCAAAGGCCCTAGCGGACGCGAGGAGCCTATCGGCGGCGCTGAAAGTCTTAAAGTCTAGGATGCTGGTTGTAACATTGGGTGAGCTAGGCGCCATAATAAGTAGGGAGAACGGCGAAATCCAAATGGTTCCGGCATTAAGGTTCCCCATAGAGAGGATTGTGGACACAACAGGTGCTGGCGATACATGGTGCGGCTCCTTTCTAGCAGCCTATAAGCAGACTGGAGATTTAATGAAGTCTGTGACGGCTGCCTCGGTGATCTCAAGTATAAAATGCTCCGGCTGGGGGTTCAGCAAGCTCCTAAATCTGAAATTTAAGAGTGTTGATGACATAATTGAGTATGTTATTGGGCTTAAGGAGGGGGGTATGCAGAAGAAGCTCCTAGACTACTTGGTTGAGCATTAGTCTTTGTTGGCGCTCTCGGGAATACGCATGAGAACCGGAATTAGAATCAGAGTATCCATAAATATTGGGAGGAGGAGAACAATCTCCATATATCCCATACTCCAGAGGAAACCTCCAAGCAAAGTTGCAAGCGAACTCACAAAATCCATTAAACCACTTATCCCCTGAACTCTTCCCCTCTTTTCCGGCGGAAAGCTCTCCCAATACATTGTGATAAGCGGGATAAAGCTTATGCCGCCCACCCCGCCAGGTCCGCCGGGCGCCATTAACCCCATCGCCCCTAGAATGCCAGCCGCAATTATCACGGCATGGTTCGGCGCCCATACAAGGAGTAAAGTTCCAATATAGGTGAGGGGGCGGAGGATTAAAAATATCTTTTTACGCCCGATGGTGTCGGCAAGCCAGCACATTGGAACTTGGAGCAGAAGCCCTGCCAGCGTGCTTAAAGTTCCTAAGAGCCCAAGTAGGTATGGGTCTGCTCCCTTCACATTGACAATCCATAGTGGGACGAAGGGCATTGAGAGCCATCCGAGGCGTAGGGCTGCCATCACAATTAGCCAGTGCTTAAGCCACCTCTCCTCCCTAATGAGATCCCTATAACTCTCTATAAGATTGAATCTTTCTGGATTATTCTGTACGGTCCTCTGAATAGGGAGAGGCTCAAGCATTACCATGACAATTATTGCCGCCAACATGAACGCAATTATTTGGATGATATAGAGAGGTCTCATACCCTCAACACTTATTCCACCAAACATGGAGACGATTACCGCCGCAGTAAATGGGGCAAATAGGCTTGGTATAGCCCATATTGTGCGCGATAGTCCCATCGCTCGAGCCCTCGCCTTGAAATCAGTTGTGCCAACAATTATTATGTCGGTCAGCGGCATTATCATCGGCATACTTAACCTCATTAGAATGATGGCTGGGATCAGCATCCACCAGCTGAATGCGCAGCTATATATGCTGGCAACGGCCAATGATAGAATTAATCCGAAAAGCAGCATTCTCTTAACACCAAACCTATCTATGAGCCAGCCGGCTGGAGCCGAGAAGATTGAGCTGACTAGGCTGCCTATACTTTCTAGTGAACCAAGCTCTATGGGATTTGCTCCCAGAGCCGTGGCGTAAAGCTGATTATATTGTGAGGATAAGCTAGATGACCATGTTTGCAGACCTATAGAAATGAGGAGAACCCTAAATCTTCTATCTAAACGCCGGACGAAGTCTAGAATCATCAGCCAGATCCCTCTAGCCCTCTAAGAATTTATCGGATAATTCACCATCCATGGAGTTTCGGCTTTTCTGGCTTAAAGAGCACGCTCAGCGGTTATGTCAATCATTCTCTGGATTTCCCTTTCAAGGTCCTTTGGCAATCCAAATATACTTACATCCATGAACCCCCTTATTATTAGGGATTCAGCCTCGCCTTTCGAGAACCCCCTAGCCATTAAATATTGGACTTGCTCCTCAGCTATTTTTCCGACGGCGGCTTCGTGGGAGAGCTCAGCTCCTTGGGTCTTAGCCACCAGCTCTGGAACAGCATATATTGCAGCCTCCTCCGATAGGATTAGGCCTCTACATTCCAGATGTGCTCTTGTGCCGCTGTGGGCCCCCTCTAGGAAGCCCCTAGCATATATCTGTGCCCTATCGGCCGCTATGGCCCTAGATATTATCTCCCCTCTACATCCCTCATTCTGGAGAACTATTTTTGAGCCGACGTCGATGTATGAGTTGCCAAGCCCATAAATTATCGTGTTAAATCTTGCCCGCGCATCAACACCCCTGCAATATGCGGTGGGATACATCTGTAGGCTCCTGAGGGGCTTAAAGCATATGAAATTGCTGATGAAGACGCCGTTGTCGTCAATTATGGCGCCGGATCTAGGCCTAGCATCAAAGTCCCGAGCCCAATTATGAATCATTGTGAAAGTTATCTTTGCATCATGCTTAATATAGAACTCTGTTATGCCAACATGTAGTCCGCGGTGGACGGTATGATGGAGTGTGCAGCCAGTTATTATTTGCGCTTCAGATCCCGGCTCGGCAACTATTATGTTGTGGACGTTCTGGTTTAGGTTGTCGGTTGATATGAAGAGACATGCCTGCAATGGTAGGGTGATCTTCTGATCCTCAAGTATCCTAATAAAGTATCCTTGATCAAATGCTAGCTCGGCTAGGGCCGTATACTTATCTGTGTCAACCCTAACAATCCTCCACCAATAATCCTTCAGCCAATCATATTTTTCCAGAGCCTCTTTCGCGCTCATTATCTCAATTTTATCCTCAAAGAGCCTCTGAATAGCCCTATATATAACCGAGTGGTCTATTTGGAAGAAAGTTCCCGCTCTCTCCCTATCCTCCGGAGTAACACCAACTTCAAGGGCCCTCCTCAAGATATCCTCTGGAAGGCTAGATATTGGGCAAGGCTCCCAGTTTCTAGGCTGCCTAGAGTATTGGCTTATATCCAAATCAGGGCCGAATGGTGACGGCTTACTTATAGCTCGCAGCGCAGCGTCCTTACCTTCAGACATTTCTCACACCACGCATAACCCTCATTTAATATTTGACCCAATATTTTTGTTGGGTGGCCTGAGCAAACTATTGAGCCATCCATTAAGACATGTGCAATATTAGCATTAATATATTGTAATATAACGCCGAGGTGCGTGATTATTAAGGCGGAGCGCCCCTGCAGCGCTTCGTTAATTACTGTCCCCAAAACCCTCAAGTTTTCAACATCAACCCCTGAATCCGGCTCATCAAATATTAAAAAGTCGCTGTTTTGAGCTAAAACCTGAAGCACCTCAGACTTTTTAATCTCTCCTCCGGAAAAGCCTAGATTTATATCTCTTTCAAGAAAGCTGCTTGAGATCTTAACCTTTCTGAGAAGATCATTTATTTTCTCTTCGTTTGGCGTCAGTCGCATTAAGACACTGCCGAGCTTCACCCCCCTTATTGCTGGCGGGTTCTGGAAAGCTACACCTATACCCATCTTAACCCGCTCATCCGTTGGGAGGCCAGTTATATCTTTGCCCTTAAACAGTATTTTTCCTGAAACAACCTTGTATGCTGGAAAACCTAGGATAGCCATTATCAATGAACTCTTCCCAGACCCATTCGGCCCAAAGAGAACGTGAACCTCACCCTCATATACTTTTAGGTTTATATCATTCAGTATTCTTCTTCCAGAAACCTCAACGCTTAGATCCTGAATCTCAAGTATAGGTTCCCTCATAGGGGTCACCTCAAATAGACGAGATGTGGCTAATTAATGTTTCCCCAATAATCTTCCATATGGGCTTTCCGCCTATTTTAAGCCTAGTCTGTGGGAGTGTGAGAGGACTTCAAATATAATCTTGGCGGCCTGTATGGCTGTTATACCGAGATCGTAATGCGGTGTTACTTCAACTATATCGAAGGCAATTAGGCGTTGGTCGCATATCCCAAGCAAAATATCGAGGAGGATGCTTGTCGATAACCCTTCTGGCTCCGGATTCTGGACTGCTGGGGCATATGCTGGATCCAGAACGTCCATGTCAATTGTCACATAGATTTTCCCGCAATCTCCTATGAAATCCTTAATCTCCCTCAAAATCTCCTCTGTGCTGGCGTGTAGTATGCGTTGTGATGTCAAATATTTTATGTTATCTACTTCATTTACATACTTAAACTCCTCCTTACATGCAGCCCTAGTCCCAACCTCAACAATTACTTTTGGCCTGAACCCCTCGTTTATTCTGCGCATGAACGTTGCGTGGCAGATCCTATTGCCCATATATTCATCTCTTAGGTCTAGGTGGGCATCGAAACTGATCAGGGCAAACTCGCCATTAATGGCTTTAACAGCACCATAAGTTATCGTATGCTCCCCGCCAATAATTATAGGCATCTTCCCATTATCCAGTATATCTCGGCAGACCAGTTTAACCCTCTCAAGGGTCTCATCTATATTTCCACATACGTGTAAGTCTCCGGCATCATGGATTTTCAGATCCTCAACATCAACCCCAGATCTGAAACTATACGTTTCAATATTGAGGGACGCCTCCCTAATTGCCGTTGGAGCGAATCTCGAGCCGGGGCGGTATGTGCTTGTCCCATCGAAGGGAACGCCGAAAACCACGTAATCCGCCTCATCGAAGCTCCTTTGATATCCACTAAAATACATTATTGTGGAGACGAAGAGATTTAGGTTGCTCATGCTCAAACATTCATCCCTCGAAGATTTATAAGCCATAACCCCTTATAATCATAAATATTCCTTTCCCGGATGGAAAGATTCCGCTGAGCGGTGTGGGATGGAAATGAGCGGAACTAGTAAGAGAGCAGAAGCGCCTAAAATTTCCCATATATTATCAATCGCATATTTTGCTATTGGCATAATTCTTCTAGTTGTTATGACGCAATCAAAGCATACACCCTTTCATTTAGGATTGGTTGGGGCGCTGAACATATTTGCCTCATATAGTATGACCAAGATGAAATGGTGGTCGGTTTATGCGGTGGCCATAATATCGCTCGTGAATCTCGTATTTGGCTCCGTTACGCTGGCTGCCGCAGTTAGTCTCTTCAGCCCAGATGCCATAGGTATACTGATCCTCTTGTGCATGATTACATATATTGTCTTATCGCTAACTCTATTGGTGTATATTGTCTATAGAAGAGGCAGGTTCCCGTAGGTTCTCCGAAACCAATTTATCCTCCAAAGTCTAGTTATTAGTGAACGTGGATGGATTCTGTAAGGTTTCCCTCAAGAGTCCAAAAGTTTGTTCGAGCTCCCCCAGAATGGCTCTATGAAATGCTATCACAATTTTTAGGAGAAGCCAAGGAGGGGGCTTTTAGGGTTAATGTTGGAGGAAGAACTGGCGTAACCCTCAGAATACGGTTGATGCCGGAGGGGGATTTTAGCTCACTTGATTTAGTCTTTAGCTATCGCGGGCTCATGATTGTGGTGCTTCTGGCGTTCATTGTTGTGGTCGGACTTTGTTTATTATTCTTCTCAGCGATTCCGCTGGCTGGATTAATCATAATACCACTGGTGGCTTATAGGGCAGGTCTTGAGACAGGCGAATTCATGAGGGAATTCAATAATATCTTAAGTAGCCTAGAAGCCGAGTACGCCCGAAAGAGTCTTATGGAGGATAGGATAAGGTGGCAGATGAACCCTAAGGACATTAACGACTTATATAGGAGGCTGCGCGAAAAGCACATTAAGGTTTGGGGAAACACCTTTATTCTAGAATATAAGATAGGCGAGTATCAGAGGCGTGGATTAACAAAAGATGAGGCCATAAGGAAGATCGCTGAGGAAGAGGGGATCTTCTAGGCTTTAGGAGGCAGTCTTCTCCGCGCAGAAGAATACCTAACATATGCCAATATGAAGAGCGCGGTTGTCCAGGCCGCAATATTCTGGCAGATCAAATATTTCCATGTTACGTCCAGCGCCATGACTGCCCCGCTTAAGGGTCCAATTAGACCTAAGATGCTGCTTCTAAATGAGTATGCGAGTGAGCCTAGGGTGTCAGCCATAAACTTATTGAGCCGATAGGATGATTTAATTAGGTCCCTGAATAGCCCACTACTCCAGTAAAGGCTTAAGGAGAGACGGAAGAAGGATTGGGGAGAGAAGAGCGCAAATATTGTTAATGATAGAAAGCCAAAGAGAAGTGTAATGCCTAGGACCCCTCTGAAGGCTGGTTGGGATAGGCTTGCTCTTATAAGCGATTTGGTTACCCCGCCACCCTTTGCCAGAGTTTTAGGCAATGCTGTGGATGGATGTCTCATTAGATAAATCCAGCTGAATAGGAGCACGAGTATGACGTTTAGTGGGATTAGGTATAGGAGCACTATTGCGGATATCTGCGATGTAGCAGTGGCAAGCCCCTCGGAGATAAAAGCCCTTAGGAGGGCGTATTGGACTAGGATAGATAACGCTAGGTGCAGAAAGTAGGGGACTAATCTTTTATGGCCGATTGGCACCCCAATCCTAGGCAACTATCTAGTCCCTCTCCGATATCACCTGCATACACTATCTGATTAGCGTCCAGCCCTTAAATTTTTAGGACAGAGACTTCTCCCAATTATTCCAAATTGACTAAATAATGGGGATAATATGGGTTTAAGTGCTTTTAGCATAATAATCTAGAGTTGAATTCTAGGGATAAAGCTACTTTCCACCGGCCTCGGACTTCTCAGCAATCTTTATTGTGAAGTTTTCTAGGGGTTTTATCTCCATGAGCTCTATTACCGCCGAAATGGGTTTAAACTCGCCGCGCGGTCCAACCTCATAGTTTATTGTGAGCCTCGTTGGCTTATCTGATGCATTGCGTGCATTAACTTCCTCCACGATCTTTGCGGCTAGGCTTGTCCAGGCCTTCTTATTCTCCTCTTTAACTTCCGCCGGAGCCTTAGTGTAGAATGTTGAGTAGAACCATCTCTTAGCCTTGAAGAGCGCCCCTCTACTTGTTGGAGTTATCCTAAATCTCTGAACTGGCATATCGAATCACCAAACAAGACCTCATTATATTACTGACCTCCTTAAAAGGCTTTCCCAATAATGTTCAATACTATTGCTGCAGTCGTATGATATTGGAGAGATTAGCGCCGACTATAGGAGCCTTCCCCTCCAGCCTCCACCCTCGGGTATCCTAGACCAATGCTCATGGACAAGTCTCCAGCCACCCTCCCTCTTAAGCAGAACCATCGTCACCCTAGACCTCACGTTAAAGTCTAGGCTCCTTATTCTACCACGATACCTTATGATGAAGGATGCTAAGGCAACGTCCCCGCCTAGAATATCTATTCTCAAATCGCTAATCTCATAATTATATTCCTTCAGAACCTTTAGGGCCTCAGCCTCCCTCCTCAACCCATCCATCCCCTGGCGTTCGAATGGAGGCCAATCATCAAACTTGGTATAATACTCTTCATCAACAATCTTCCGTATAGCCTCAGCATCCCTACGCTTAATCCCATCGATCCTCTCCATGATAACCGCCCTAACCGACTCCTCAATCCGGTTAAGCGATGCCCTAAGATGGGCCATGTTAAAGCCGCACCTCCTACAGAAGACATCCGTCTCATCAACCTTACCACCGCAATTTGGACAGTAGGACATTGACATCAGCCCCCTAACAGTTAAATCCATCACACTCCAATAAGATTTTGGGAGAGGCGGCGCTAACCCAGATACAGACTGCATGGACTGAGAGGGAGAGGCTATACGGGAAGATAGGGAGATATCATGTATACTCGGAGGGCACTAACCAGCACATACAATATTAGCCAAAGAGGGGAAGCCGAGTTTGAGCGCCGAGGAATTGAGGAGACACTTTAGGAGAGTCTATCCCGAATGCTCTAGGCGCGATATTGAGAACCTAGTCTCGGCGATAATCTCAAAAAAGTATTGGAGAGTTCACCCCTCCAGAAGCGACATATACTACGCTGTTGCATTAACCAGGGCAAAAATTCCATGTATAAATGGTTTTAGGGCTAAGTCAACGGCGCCGGGACCCGTTGTAGTCTCACCTAGGGCTGCAAGATTCTGTAGGCGCGGAAGAGTGCTCTTAGTTAGGAGGGGAAGTGGGGGAACATTTACTTCCGAGACCGTTATTGACTGGCCAACATTCCTTAGACTGATAAGGCTCGATGAAGATAAAGTCTACAAATATTTGATTGAAGACCCTAATCCGCCAGCTTTCTTAAATAGGCGAGCCTTTGCCGCTCTGCTCCGTAAGATGCGGGCAGATACAATGTCTACTCCACGCTGCTGAAGACCCATGAGAGATCGGGTATCTTCACCCTCCTCTCAACCCTCTCAGCCAATGCGTGGACAACTAGGGGAAGAGCTATCGTCGCATCACAGTAGCATTGAACATTCCTCCCCTCCCTCAATTCCTTACCCCAGCTTATAGCCTCCTCAAAGGTGCATCCGGATAGCCCTCCCCAATGGGGCGCATCAGTCGTTATTTGAATGGCATATTTGTGAGCGCACTCCTCCTCACTCTTTATCCCAGTTAGACTTACGCTGACCGCAGTGAGCTGTATGAAGTCTTTTGGAACCCCACCACCAATATAAATCACCCCTGTATTCTTAGCCCTCCCCTTTATCTCAACCATCTGCTCAAAATCCCTCATTTGATCTATAGTTATATCGAAGCCCTCAACAAATCTCCTATTTAAGAGATATGCAACTCCATACCCGCTGTCAACTATAGCTGGACAGAAGACTGGAACATTATTCTCATATGCCGTTGCAACAATACTTTTGATTCCGAGACGAGAGAGCTCCCGTCCGAACAAATATAGGAATTCGGCTGAGGAATATTTGCGGCCTGGATCAACCCTCCTCATGAAATCAGCTATTAACCTCTCCATTTGCCTATACTCATACTCGTCGGCGAAAACGTCGTAGAACCTATCTATCTTATGCTGGAATAGGGCGTAATCATCGACCAAATGATGGCCCTGCCAATATGTCCCGCCCATAGCCTCAAGTATATCCTCAGATATATTCGCTCCGGTTGAGACTATCACATCTATAAAGCGCCTCTCAATAAGCCAATTAATTATCTTCCACTGCCCAGTAGTGCTCATTGAACCAGCATAACCAAAGAATATTACCACATCATCCTTTAGCATCTCCTCCCAAACATCAACAACTTCACCAAGCTTCCTGCCCTGAAAGCCGGTTTTAGCCATCTCAGATAGGAGCTCAGAGATCTTCTTTGGAGTTTTAACCTCTATTGGCTCGAGCTTCCTCTTAAAAAATGGGGTGCTCCTTTTCTCCCTAATCACTTTTTCCAACACACTCCTGAAGATACCGGAAAATAAGCTGACTGCTCAATATATCTTTTTACTGGATCTCCTCTAGCCTAACCCTCTCCCAAAGCCGGAAGATCTCATCTGGAAAATAGGCTTCCCTAATAACCTCAATCCTCCCATCCAACCTACGAATCTCAACCAAGTTCCCATTAAACTCCCTAACCCTACCAATAATCCTCGCCTCCACACCCTCATCACCGAGAATCTTAAGGGCCCTAGAAACCTTATCCGGTGGGATGGTGGCAACCAGAGCCCCGGAGCTTATGAGCCTAAGTGGGTCAACGTTTAGGGCCGAGGTGACTATTGCAGTCTCCTTAAACATGGGTATACTATCCTCATAGGCTTCAATAGTCTTCTTTGATGCATATGCTAGTTCGGCTAGGCCGCCTAGCAGCCCTGCTTCCGTTGGATCATGCATAGCCGTGGCGAGCCCATTCTCAGCGAGCAAAATAGCCTCATTAACCACGCTGACCATGTCGAGGAATCTGGCTCCACAACTAATTATGCCCTCATCAATCCCCCTCTTTCTTAGGTGGTCGGCGAAATCGGTGCATATTATCGCTGTTCCCTCTATACCAACCCCCTTCGTAACAATTATGTAATCTCCTATTCTAGCCCCGGAAGTCGTTACGTACCCGTCCCTCCTCGCTAGGCCCAATGCAGTAGTCCCAATTATAGGCCTATCTATTCCGGACGTAACCTCAGTGTGCCCTCCAATAACCATCAAACCCAGCTCTTTAGCAGCCCTATCAACTTGACCCATGATCTCATCCACGGCTGACTCGAAATCCTCCTCTGGAAGAAATAGAGACATTAAGAACCATCTGGGTCTAGCGCCCCTAACAGCAATATCATTCGAGACTATGTGGACCGCCAGCCAGCCAAGGGACTTAACGGCGCCGGTTATTGCATCATTGTGGACGACTAGAACCCTGCCATCTCCAAGATCAATTATGGCAGCGTCCTCACCAACACTAGGCCCAACAATAACACTTGGATCAATATGCCCAATCCTAGGATAAACATACTTGAGCATAAAGTTCAGTGGGAGCTTACCTATCAAGGTTCAATCCTCCCAGAAAAGTCTCTTTAAAATCCCTTTTAACCTTTATGAGCCATGATAAGGCTGAAGATAACATCAATATACGGCTTAAGCTAGGCTTTTCTAAGCTTCTTGAGAAGGATCTTGTTTATACCGTTTATCATGGCCTCTACACTCGCCATAACAATATCCTCTCTTGCGCCCCGCGCTGAGACAACATTTCCCTCCCTATCCTCAACCTTAATTATAACCTCGGCCACAGCATCTGATCCACCGGTTAGGGCCTCAAGCCTATACTCCTTCAACCTAACATCCGCTAGAGTACTCGTGATCTTCTGTATTGCCTTGATCGCGGCGTCAACCGGCCCAACGCCGGTCTCAGCCGCAACATATTCCTTGCCATCAATAATCAGCTTAACTGATGCTGTCGGGATCACCCTAATCCCCGTGACCACTGCCAAATCGCTTAACTCAATAATCTTCTCCTCAGCCGTCTTGCCCATGACAGCCCTAGCAATAGCGAATAGGTCCGCATCCGTCACGGTCTTACCTTTGTCACCGAGCTCCTTGACGCGGGCAACTATCTCCCTAAGTTGCTCCTCGGTTGGGTGGAAGCCAGCATCTTCTAGCTCGGCTTTAATCCCATGCCTGCCAGCATGTTTCCCAGCGATGAGCTTACGTCTTCTGCCAACTAGCTCCGGGCTGAACGGCTCGAATGTTAGGGGCTTAACAACTACACCCCTAGTATGTATGCCAGATTCGTGAGCAAAGGCATTCTCCCCAACAATAGCCTTGTTTGGCTGTATCACAACGCCTGTTAAGCGCGAAACAATCTTTGAGGTTTCATAGATTAGTCTCGTGTTTATGCCAGTCCTCTTATTATGGAGTAGGTGGAGGCACATAACGACCTCCTCTAGGGCGGCGTTCCCAGCCCTCTCACCCAAACCATTAACTGTCACGTGGACTTGGCTGGCCCCGCCCTCAACCCCAGCAAGCGAGTTTGCAACTGCAAGCCCAAAGTCATTATGGCAGTGGACGCTTAAGGGAACATTTACTACTTCCTTCAGCTCCCTAATTAATCTCTCCATGGCCTTGGGAGTCATAATTCCAACTGTGTCCGGTATATTAATGTAGTCTGCGCCAGCCTCCTCAGCAGCCTTACAAACCCTCTTAAGAAAATCCATGTCTGTTCTAGTTGCATCCATAGGTGAGAACTCACATATGACCCCATGATCCTTAATATATTGTATGGAATCTACGGCGGCTTCCACAACCTGATCCGGAGTCATATTTAGGGCATACTTCATCTGCACATCTGATGTCGAGATAAAAGTATGAATATACTTGACATCACAATTTAATGCTATGTCAATATCGCCCCTTAAGGCTCTGGCTAATGCGCAGACCTGGGCCCTTAAGCCAGCATTCGCTATCTCCTTAAGGGCTTTCTGCTCACCCCTAGAAG
>Ga0209080_1000558_pt1 | contig 24260 bp, 17 predicted proteins | sample JNZ110809AmetaG_FD_184123 | JGI IMG/M metagenome (GOLD analysis project Ga0209080, IMG submission 184123) | Hot spring microbial communities from Jinze hot spring, China to study Microbial Dark Matter (Phase II) - JNZ 110809A (SPAdes) (version 3) ...
ATATTAGTACATCAGTGTTGTTTAGAACTTCTTCTGTTAAGCCGTGCTCGGGCTCGTCGAATGTCGCTGTCCGTACGTTGAAGCCCTGCTCACGTAGATATCTGGCGATGACCGCATGAATCCCTTCCGGATATATTTTGGCAACCCTCTCATCCCTTCTCTCGTGAATAAACTCATTCCACACAGTCACATTTATACTGCCGCCCATATTGATCACATTGTAAAATTTAGGATCTCAACAAAAATAAATCTTTGGGAAACGCCAAAATTTATAGCGCTGAGCACTAAGATACTTTTGGCTTAGCACTGCTAAGTATTTAGGTTTCGGTTGGGGTGCTGGAGGATGAATGTGAGTGAAAGGGTTAATGCTGTATTAAATGGGAAGATGCCTGATGTAGTTCCAATGCTAATTTACTCGAATCACCTCCCTAGGGGTGAGTTTGAGCGTAACATGAGAAACATGGGTTTGGGTCTGGATGTTAGATGTAGCGTCTATAGGGTCTATATGCCCAACGTCAAAGTCGAGGAAAGAAGAGCGGGCAACTATCTTTACACAACCTATATTACGCCTCGCGGCAAGCTCTCGATGGTCACTAGAGTCAACTTAAGGTTTCAGCTTCCCGGAGGGAGCTGGATTGTTGAGCATCCGGTTAAAAATCTCGATGATATTGACGCCTTAAAGTTCACTATTAAGGATGCTGTTTACGAGGCTAATTATGAGGAGTATATTCAGCTCAAGAGGGATTTAGGAGGAGATGGCGTAGTTACGGTAGGTTCAGATTATACGCCGCTTATGAAAATAATCTTAAGATATATGGGCTTCAGGAACTTTACCATAATGTTTAGGAAGAGGCCAGATGTTATAGATGATCTTATTTCGGTAATTGACGAGAAGTATGCTGAAATGTATAGGGTTATAGCCGATTCTCCAGCGGAGATCGTGAGAATCGGAGATAATATAGATGGAGTCATGATCTCGCCCAACCTCTTTGAAAAATACTGCCTACCGTTCTACAACAAATACTGCAAAATCCTCAAGTCTAAGGGGAAGAAAGCCATATCACATATGGATGGAAGGCTCAGAACCCTCAAAGACCTTATATCTAAAACTGAGTTAGACGCCATTGAAGCCTTCACGCCACCTCCTGGAGGAGACCTACCGCTTAAAGAGGCTAGAGAAGCTTGGAAGGACAAGATCATATGGATGAACTTTCCGGAAGCTGTTCTCTTGGAGAGCCCGGGGAGGATAAGAAATTATACAATAAGTCTTTTGAGGGAGGCAGCTCCGGGGGATAGGCTGATAATAAGCATAACCGAGGATATTCATCCAGACTACCTGAAGACGGGGCTTAAGGCATTAGTGGAGACGGTATATGAGTATGGGAGGCTGCCAATAGAGATTCCAAACCAAAAATTTAACAATTAAGCTTTAACTTTCATGAGACTATTATTTTCATTATGGTGATGGCTACATGGTTGAGATAATTGATGCCCCCCAAATCACAGACAACTTCATTCTAAAGCTCTATAAGAGGATAAAACCGTCAATGTCCTTTAAGGCGACATCGAAAGAGGAATTTGAGGAGTGGAAGGTTAAAGTTAAGAGTAAGATCCTGGAGCTTTTGGGGGAATTCCCTGAACCTGCCCCGCTAAACCCACGTTTACTCTCATCTGAGGAGACGGAAAAATTTGTGAGGGAGAAGTGGCTAATTCAGACTGAGGAGGACTGCTATGTCCCGCTTTACCTGCTGATACCGAAAGGTGGTGGGGTAAAGAAGCCGGCGATACTCTGCGCTCATGGGCATGGACCATATGGAAAAGACTCGGTTGCCGGGGTTCACTTTAACGATCCAGACAGGAAGGCTGACATCCTAAGACATAATTACAATTATGGGGAGCAGATGGCGGCAGCAGGGTTCGTGACAATCGTGCCAGATTGGAGGAGCTTTGGAGAGCGGATAGGCTATCGTAACCCGTATCCTGGAAGGGACATATGCAATGTCCATTTTCTCCAGCATCTGATTTTGGGTAGAACCCTGCTTGGGGCGAATATATTTGACGGTATGCGTGTAATAGACTTCCTCTTAACAAGAGACTATGTTGATTCTGAAAGAATAGGCTGCATGGGGCTCTCATTTGGGGGCACAATGACCACTTTTCTAGCCCTGCTGGATGATAGAATAAAGGCAGCCGACATAATATGCTATGCGACGATAGTTGAGCATTACGCCATTCATAGGCCTAATTTCTGCGGCTCTCAAATAGTACCCTACTTATATAAGTATATGGATGTGCCTGACGTGATAGCGGCGATAGCGCCTAAACCACTACTAATAGAGAGCGGAGCATCAGACACCTGCTTCTGGATACATTCGGCGCTAAAAGCTCACGAAACTATTAAAAGGGCTTATGAGGTTAGCGGGCACCCTGAAAACCTCTGGATAGAGGTTTTTCCAGGCGAGCATAGCTTTTCTGGGCGAAGGGCTTTTGACTTCTTTAAAAAATTCTTAGTGGAGAGAAACATGTAAAGTGTGGTCTCACTTTAGGTTATCTCGGCGATAATCATTAATAGCCCAAGAATAATTAGCACTACGCTGATAACCATGAAAAATATGCCAGCCCCCTCCAAGTAACCCATATTTATGTTTGTCTGATGCGCCAGTATTATGCCCACTATCAACAGTGCTAAGCCTGAGATTTTCTCCATAAATACTAGGCTTAGAGAACTCTCTCTTCTTTCCTTGCTCAATATCATCCCTCCAAAGTAGGTATCTTATTCCCCAAGATCTTTTAACCTCTGCGGCAAATACTTGTCCACAATATGTGTTAACCCATACCTTGAGAATGCTTCCAGCTCACACTTCTTCTGAATTCTCATAAAGGTGTTTATCTCCCTCTGCCATGGCTCCCCCTTATATCTTGGGTCACGTAGAAGTTCATGTAGGCGCTTAACATCTATGTCCTCGAGCTTATCGCTGGGCAGCTTATAGCTCACTATATCAGATGCCCAAACTCCAGCCCACTTGGCGTCTGGCGTAGTCAATTCTTTAACGTGGGCTGCATTTGCCGAGCCTGAAATAATCACCATGGCGATATGCATACCCCATGGATCGGCATCAGTAAACACGTAGACTGGTAAGCCCAGCTCCTGATTCAACCTACGGATAAAGTATCTTGTTGAGCGTGGAGCTTGGCCGCCCAGAAAGACTAGGATGGCTTTAAATCTCTCATGAACCCTCTCCTCAATAAACCTCGTGAATAAGCCGCCCTTCTCAATAGCTATAACCTTATCGGCATTCGTCTCTATGAATTCCGCTGAGGTCAATGCTGGGCCAATCATGACGCCGTCTGGGTGTGATGTTAAGTTTAGGCGCTTCCCCTCATAATTTGGTATAGTATATTCTATTGTTAGGTCTCCGAAGACAGCCGACCTCTCTTCAGGGAAAACGTTGAAGTCTTCCCTTGTACATCCAAGTATCGTTTCCAGGTCGGTTATTATGTCATCGGATTCATCTTGATTTTTGAATGGTATATCATATGCTTGGGCTGAGTAAAAGACATCTCTTAGCGTTGAAGTTTTTTGGCTCGCTGTCAGTTCATGAACGAAATATGCCATCCAAACCAGCTGCGCAATGGGTCTTAAATGCCTAATGTTGCTGGCGCTTCTCCTAATCTTCTTGTCTCCCAAAGTATATTGTCTGAGTTCTGGACTGTAATATATGTTATCTATAGACCTACTGGGCATAATTATATCTGGCAAAATTCCCCTCTCAAGCTGATCATATAAATCATATCCAAACTTTTCAAGCTTGGCGAGAACCTCTCTCCTCTTCTCTTTGGCTGTAAGGCTAACTCTCCTCAAACCTTCTAGCCCTCCTCAAAAGATCCTCTATATTAGGTATTTTCTCCTTACCGGCCAGTTTCGCCGAAAACTCTGCTATTTTAGGAAGATACTTCACGAAGAATGAGATGCGAGCCTTCTCACGCTTAATCCTCTCTTTCCTTGACAAATAGGTCCCAAGCTTACGCGCAACCTCCCTAACGCCATTCAAAATCTCTCTACTAACCTCTGGTCTATCGGCGATCATCTCCTTGCCGACGGTTTTCCAAGGGATCTTAGTGCTACATATATGGATTAGGATTGCAACCGGCATCCCAGGCATTAATCCATACTTCCTCCAGTTAATTGACTTAATAATTCTCCAGCATACATCGCCCGATTCATCGTAGACTAGAGGTATTTTATTTGCAAACCTATATAATAGCACATCCTCCGCAGGCGGAACCTTTCCACCATAGGCTATTCCAACCTCAACGATAAATGGGTGTCCTGAGTACGCTGACGGCTTACGCTGGGTAACCGCCACAAACTCCGGTTCAAGCTCCTTTAATATTCCAGCCCTAAGAATCTCTTCGCCTAGAGGAGATAGGCAGCTGGCGTCAGGCGGAAAAAAGCCATTAAAATTCTTCATTGCCTGAACAAGCTTAACTACTTCTTCCGGCTTGAGCTTTTTAGGGTCGGCGTCTTCGGGGAAACCGGCAAAATCTAGGAAGCGTTTGGCTGTATGTCTGCCAACTCTATGGAAGTGCTCCTGCATAAAGTCGAGTAAAGTTTTGCATCGTGTTACGCGTATGATGCGGGATAACGTCTCAACATCTACTCCATGAGGGTGGGGAAGAGTCTCTTTTGGTGGAGGAGGTAGATTCGAGACAGCTCTCTCAAACTTATATAGCCGCCCTCTCGGGTCTACAAATGTAATGTTGGCGTACGGGTTTGCAATGGCAGTTTGCTTTAAATACTCAAGAACCTTCGGCATAGCCTTAGCATAGTCGCCCTCAAGGCTTAACTCAACTATTGTCCCATGCCACCGCGCATCATTCTCATATATTTTCCTGTCTAAAATTATTGGGCGGTTCCGCTCAATATCTATCATGAGGGTGTACTCGTATATTTTTTGGGATCCCGTACTTGAGATTACTTTTACAGGCTTATTCGTCGTTATCTGCCCATAAAGGATCGCCATAGTTCCACCTAAACCGAATGTCCCCCTAGACTGCTTCAACCTATATTTTGAGCTAAATAGGAACTGGCAGAAGGCTAGCGGTATGTAGTCGGCTGGTATACCCGACCCGTTATCTCTAACCCTTAATACGTAGATTTTTTCGCCCTCTTCGCCCTCATTATTGGATGAAAGCCGTATATAGATATCTGGCAGAATACCTAGAGGCTCGGTTGCATCAAAAGAGTTCTCCACAAGTTCCCTTATAGCTGAAAATATGGCCCTAGCAGGGTTTGCAAATCCCGCTATCTCCCTATTCCTATAGAAGAAGTCGGCTGGGCTTATCTCCTGGAATACTTGGCTTATTATCTCCACACCCCTTATCTAAAAGGTGATGACTAAACCATGATATTAGTTTTTATTATGCTCATCTAGATTCTGGTAATAGCGTCCCACCCTCCCAAAGTTCAAGTCTCCTCCTCTTAAGCTCCTGCTTCTTCCTCTGTAGGAATCTGTAGACTGTTGAATGTTGGCTGCCGTCTATTAGCATATTTATTGCTTCCCGAGCTACATTGACCTGCTCAACGTCGCCTATTATCGCAACGGTGTGTCCGTAAACAGATACCGAGGCGCCGCTAAGCTCTTCAATCATCTCCCTCGCCTTACCATCCCTTCCAATTATCCTACCTTTAATTCTTCTAATCTCAGACTCAGATTTACCAAGAATCTCTCTTAAGTCAATTATGTCAAGCATGCAATCCTCGCTTTCCAGAAGCTTGAACGCTCTCTCAGGGGAAAACCCTCTCCCTATCGCTAAAACAACATCCTTAGCCCTGAATAGTAATGATGGATCTTCAGCATCCTCTCTTAAGGTGATAGTTACGTCTCCGCTCTCACTATCAATATCAAGTTTAACTGGCAGCTTCTTCTGTATGTAATCCTTAACGCTGCCGTTTTGACCTATCAGCACACCAATTCTTTCCCTAGGTATCTTAACGAACAGCTGCTTCATGCTCCCCAGCCACCATCCTATATAGATCCCCAACATCAACAACATTTACTCCGATCTTAGAGAAAAATCTATTTATATTCTCTAAATCTCTCATGAGAAATTGCTCTGAGCTTGGATGCTCAATTGGAACTGCTTGTGAAAAATCAAACAGAACTGGTCTACCCCTCCAAACCATAACATTATATTCACTTAAATCCCCATGCACTAAACCAGCACCCCTATAAAGTCTCTTAACATGTAAGATAATCAGATGGTACATCCTCTCCGGATTCTTAAGTTCAACCTCCTTCAGGAGCGGTGCGCTCACGCCATTCCTGCCTATAAACTCCATGATTAAAACGTTATTCTTTATGGCTATGGGCCGTGGAACCCTAACCTTGGCATCATACGCTAAGCTCAAATTTTTGTATTCTTTCTGAGCCCATAAGAAGACTAGGCTCCTCAAATTCTTTCTAACGTTCTTGAATCTTGGATCCCCAATAATATATGGGAGCCTACCCTTCCTAAATTCCGCTGAAACTGTCAGAAATATTTTTATCGCTATCTCCTCATTGTTTGGGCCTATACCCCAATATATCCGCGACTCCTTCCCCGAATTCACAACGCCATAAATCTCCTTTATTACGCCGTCATTCATGAAGTCATATATTGTCATGAGGGTTGATTTATCGAAAACCTCTTCAAGAACCTCATATTCTTCACTTCTTTTCTCCTTCATCAGCTGCTCAGTCTCGTAGGTCTTCTCTTCACGCTCAAGCTTTTTCCTCAGCCTATCCTTTAGCGACATATATTAGCCTCCGCACTAAGCGAATAGCCAAGCTCCTGTAACTCTCCCATAGGCAACATCCTTTCTTAGATGAACTACCAATACTATTGAGGAAGATGCTTAAATAGTATTTTAATGGTTATTCGCCATGAGAGCTAAACAAAACATTTTTCTTTACCGCTACATTTTTATGTAGCGCTACATAAAAATATATGATGCCTAATGAGAGAATTCATGGTAATTAAGGATCCTGAGGTAGCAAAGCTGCTCGCAGATGAGGCCCGTAGAAGCATACTGCATAATCTTAGACATTTCGAGATGACCCCCTGCCAGCTGGCTAAACTTTTGAATAAGAGCGTCTCCTCAATAATGCATCACTTAAATGCCTTAGAGAAAGCTGGCTTGGTCGAGCAAACAAGGAGCGTGGTTAAGGGGAACTTAGTTGAGCGGTACTATAGGGCTTCAGCTAAAATCTTCGTCATTTCATATGTTCTTAGCGAGGGGCTTGTGCCGGGATCTGAAGAGATCGCCCAATGGACAAGAGAAATCTGCAGGAATGCTGTCAAAGGGCTGGAGGCTTTTGGCTTCAAGTTAAGTGAGGGAGACGCTGAGGAGCTACTTAACCTAGTTGAGAGATACTCGCATCTTGAGCAAGCTGCCCGTGAAGAGGCTATTTCCAGATACTCCTCACCGATGCAGATAGATAAACCGGCGCTTAAGCTTATACTCTCAATTTTGACAGATTTACGCTTATATAATGACAGGGAGTTTCTAGAGGTTCTTAATAATATCAAAAGAAAATTGGAGGGGTAGGCATGCGCTTACTTCATAGACTCTCAAAATACATTTTTAAGAACTGGCATGCCCTGTCCTTAAGCGTATTATGCATGCTGCTCTCAACGTATCTTCAAGTCTACATACCCCGTATTTCTGGAGCCGTGATAAAGAGCATATTGGAGAGGGGCGGCCTTAACGAGATATTATACCTTGTAGCTCAGTCAATAGCTCTAACATGCATTCTTGGCGTTCTAACTTTCTTCCAGCGTTACCTGAACAGCTACTTCTCCCAGAGGGTCGTATATGATGTGAGGAATGATCTTTATAAGGCGATTCAAAGGCAGTCATTTGCATTCTTCGATAGAATTGAGACAGGGCAGATAATGTCGAGGGCTACAACCGACATTGATAGGATTAGGGGTTTTCTAGGCTTCCAGATAACAGCGCTTATAGGATCAATATTTCTCATAGCTGGGATTATGATGTCCATGTTTTCAATTAACTTGGAGCTTACGCTCTTCTGTCTATCTATTACGCCGCCACTAATAGTCACTTTTGCCCTCTTCGGAAAGAGAATAAGGGATATTGTGCATAAGGCTAGGGAGCAGTATGGCATTTTAACATCGATCTTATGGGAGAATGTTTCAGGCGTGAGGGCTATCCGTTCTATCGCAGTGGAAGACTATGAGAAACAGAAGTTCAATGGCCAAAATTACCAATATTATCAAAGCATGCTTCAAGCAGTTAAACTAAGGTCAATATTTATTCCTTTATCTGCGCTGATAAGCGGCTCAATAACAGCCTTCGTTTACTGGTATGGTGGACTACAGGTTATAGGTGGGCGCCTTACAATAGATCAGCTATTCGTCTTCAGCGCATATACGGCCATGTTAACACAGCCGATTTCAAGGATAGGTGACGTTTGGAGCAGCTATCAGAGGATGGTTGCTGCCGGAGAAAGAATATTTGAAATTATTGATGCCGCCCCAGACGTGAAAGAGAAGCCTAACGCTGTGGAGATGCCGCCAATCAAGGGACACGTGGTATTTGAAAACGTCTCCTTCGGTTACGACAATAACCACCCAATTCTTAAAGACGTAAGCTTTGAAGTTAAGCCAGGGGAAACAGTAGCCCTAGTCGGCCCTACAGGTTCGGGTAAGAGCACAATAATACGCTTAATACCTAGATTCTACGACCCCACGAGCGGAAGGATATTGATTGATGGGTATGACATCAGAGATGTAAAAATCGAGTCTCTTAGAAGGCAGATAGGCATAGTTTCGCAGGAGATCTTCCTATTTAACGCCACCGTAAAAGAGAATATAGCATTTGGAAAGCCAGACGCAACAATGGATGAGATAATAAACGCGGCTAAAATTGCCAAGGCATATGACTTCATAATGGAGCTTCCTCAAGGCTTTAACACAATTGTAGGCGAGGGTGGTGTGACACTTTCAGGCGGACAGAGGCAGAGAATAGCTATAGCCAGGGCCTTACTTATGAACCCGAGAATCCTGATACTTGACGATTCAACTTCCAGCGTTGATGTAGATACTGAATATGAAATACAGCAGGCGCTGAGCGCACTAATAAAAAATAGAACAACTTTTATCATCTCGCAGAGACTCTCAACGATTAGGAATGCCGATAAAATAATAGTTTTAGATAATGGGAGGATTGTTGAGGAAGGCACCCATGAAGAACTTATTAAAAAGAGAGGTCTCTACTATAAGATTTACCAGTCTCTTTTTGAAGCCCAGAAAGAATTCCTACCTCCCAAGATTAAGGAAGAAGATATGGGGATTATGATGGAGGGACGTTAGGATGGCTTTATGGCATAGGGGTATGCCTTTCCATGTTGAGGAGGTTAAGGCGGAGAGAAAGACCCCAACTTTAACTCTACTCATAAGACTGTTAAAATACATTGCGCCATACAAGAAGGAGATTGCTGTAATACTATTGGCCCTGGCAGCCACATCCATCTCAAATATGATAAGCCCCTATATACTGGGAAGAGAGATTATAGCGAAGTATATTCTCCGAGCAGACTTCGCTGGTTTACAGTCGGTTATACTAATTTTCCTAGGATTCTTGATTTTGAGTTGGATTGCAAATACTGTACGCACGTATCTCGTGGGTAAGATTGGCGAAAGCATGCTCTTTAAGATACGGTCAGATCTCTTCAACCACCTCCAGACTCTCTCAATAAGCTTTTTCGATCGGAGCAATGTCGGCGATATAGTTTCACGTGTAACTAATGATACCGACTCCATAGGAGAAGCATTCACCGAAGGGGTTATACATGTTATAAGCGACGTGATGAGCTTAACGCTGGTTATCGGAATGATGTTTACGATAAACGTCCAGCTAACTCTGGCTTCAATGACGGTTATTCCCCTTCTCCTCCTAACCACGATAATATTTCAATCAAAGTTTAGAGAAGCCTTTAGAAGGACCAGAGAAAAAATATCCCAGGTAACGTCTAAGCTTGAAGAAAGCCTCTCAGGCATAAGAGAGATAAAAGCTTTCACTAAAGAGCGGGACTTCGTGAGCGATTTCCAGAGGATCAATCTAGAAAACTTGAGGGCAAACGTAGAGGCAGCAAAGATTATGGGCGCCTTCTTCCCAACGGTTCAAGTTATTCAGGCTGTTGGAAGCGGCGTCGTAATGATTTACGGTAGCATACTAGCGCTTAATGGGACGCTAGGCCCAATTGAGGACGCTGTGGGAACGCTGGTAACGTTCCTGCTATATGTTCAAACGTTCTTTAGACCCATACAAGAGCTAACGAATTTCTATTCAATTGTCCAATCAGCTTTAGCGGCAGCGGAGAGAATATTTGAGCTGCTTGATGTTCAACCAGAGATAAAAGACTCTGAAAACGCAATCGAAATGCCGCCCATAAAAGGCGAGATAGAGTTCGAGAACGTAACGTTTGGCTACGACCCCAACTACCCGGTGATACACAACATTAGCTTTAGAATTAAGCCGAAGGAAACGGTAGCCCTCGTTGGTCCAACAGGTGCTGGCAAGAGCACTATAGTAAAGCTACTATGCAGATTCTATGATCCCCAGCAGGGCTCAATAAAAATAGATGGATACGATATAAAGATGTTTACACAAAAATCTCTGCGTAAGCAGATGGGGATAATCCTTCAGGAGACGCTGCTTTTCTCCGGAACAGTTAAGGAGAACATCCGATACGGTAAGCCAGATGCAACGGATGAAGAAGTAATAAATGCTGCAAAGGTTGTAGGCGCACATGACTTTATAATGCAGCTTCCAGAGGGTTACGAGACTAAAGTTGGAGAGAAGGGTCTCAGGCTCTCAATGGGTCAAAGGCAGCTCATCGCATTTGCACGGGCAATACTTAAAGACCCAGCCATCTTCATTCTAGACGAGGCCACATCAAGCCTCGATCCTTACACCGATTTTCTGATTAAAGAGGCTATGAAGAGTCTCTTGAAGAATAGGACGGCTATAATAATTGCGCATAGACTCTCAACTGTTCAAAATGTTGACAGAATCCTTGTAATAGATGATGGGAGGATTGTTGAGGAAGGCACCCATGAAGAACTTATTAGGAAGAGGGGGCTTTACTACCACTTATATCATATGCAATTTAAGGATATTGAACCCGTCAAAGGAGCGACAATAAAAGCAGGCAGCACCATGGGGAAAGCTGACCTTCACTGAATTGTTAAGAGACCCATTTTTCGCAGATGCTCCGCCTGACCCTTCGTATAACGCCAGATTATATCTCCCCGGGTCTCATATTGGAAGTCCCATGGTGAAACAAGGACCACATCTCCTACTCTTATCCAAAACCTACGCTTAAGCTTCCCCCTTATACGGCATATACGCTCATGACCATCCTGACACTTAACCAACACACGATCATAACCAAGCAGCTTTACAGCTATGCCTAAAACATCGGTTCCGGAGGGAAGCACAAGCTCCTCCTCAAGCTCCTCCTCGCTAACAACCTTCTTTTTACCCAAGTACCCTCCTCATTAATATGATTTTATTTAACCCTATAAAAATACAGCCTTGCTTAAATACATTACACTCGTCATTTATTTCGCTCTCTAAATCTCCTGTAAAATCAAAATAACCCGCAAGTCACACTTTATATCTTCCGACTTTCAAAGATAGCTTTAGAGAGCGAGGCTAACATATTGCGTAAAATAGAGTTGACAACTCTGGAAGACTTACCCATAAAAATTGAAAGTATTAAATCCAGCCTTGAGAGGATTTATGGCGTAAAATTGGGACTTGAGTTTAAGACTCTGCCCGTTAAATCGCTTTGCCCAACAGAAGATTTTCTGGAAAAGGATAAGCTGGCCGTTATTCTTATGAAGATTATAGATGAGGGTTATAATGTCCCCATAATAACCGTTAGGAAAGGCGGAGAGTATTATATTGTAGACGGACACCATAGAGCCTATATCTTAACAAAAATGATGAGAGAAATGGTGGAGTCCTACATACTGCGTTTTCCAGAGGAAGTGAGCTATCGAGCTCCACCAAAGCGTGAAATGGAGGCACTACCCATGATTGAGCCAGCGCCCATCGATGATCCAATTTTAAAGGCGTGGAGCCAAATAATTACGCTATTGAAGTATTATGAGGCGATATACAATTTGCCGTTTTATATGGTGGTCGAAAATGTACCCTTAGATAAACTTGTTCCTACTCAGCCACAAGTTAGCATCGAGCAGATAAAGGCAATAGAAAGACTGCTTGTCCCAATAGTATGCATTAAACATGATGGAAAGTATTACATTCTTGATGGGCACGCGAGAGCCTTGAAAGCTAGAGGATTGGGCTTAAAAACTATTAGAGCTATCCTTTTAACTCCTAAAAAGGATATAGAATATGGAATCGTCAAAACAATTGATAAGTTTGGTCTTAAAGGAATTGATGACATAAGAGTATGGGAGAGCGGGTAAAACCATGCGCATGAAATGTTTCATATCTGCTCTCTTCACAATAGTTCTTCTATATTGCTGTTTAGCTTTATCAAGCGTTGCTAGCTGCGCTTCTCCCTACAGCCCCACTCAGGCAATCGATATAACAGAACTGGCATACGCCTCACCATCGATACATGTGAAGGTGATGGATGCTTTATCAGGTCAAGCTGTGCAGAATGCGACAATAATATTGTGGGATACGCCACAGCTTACCGCATATAAATATTTTACTGATGAAAACGGAGAATACATAATATCGGGAGGACATATTAGGCTTAGAACCACATACTGGTTGTACGTCTTTAGGGGCGATTTCCGTGCAAGAATCGTTGACTATGTTCCCGTGAAGACAACAGTATACTTTGAGAGAGCAGAAACAAAAAACGTAACTTTGATGCTGCTTCCAGGAGCATTGATTGAGATTGAGGGCATTCCTTATATTGCTCAGTCGCCAAGCGTGGAAAAGCGTCGTATGAATATAAAGGTTGTGTTGGAGACTAAACCCCCCTATTATTCGTTTATTGATGAGTATGGATCCTCCTTAGACGCTTTCTACTTGGGTCTGCCAGATAATATTGTGGTTGTTCCTGCGAACCTTTCATTCTTCCTTGAAGTGAAAGTTTTTTATGTACGAAGGGAGTTTTCGCGAGTATCATTTGAGAGGGAGATCTTCCGCATATATAATGGCTCTTTGCCGTTTATAGTTTCTCAAGGAGAGCGCCTTCCACCAATCAAGATCTCAGCCTACAGCCTTAAGAGGGGTGTAGAGTATACTAGAAATCTATTCGCAGAGATTTCCCGCACAATTGATGAGGCGCAAGCCATAGGGTTTACAGTCTTCGACGAGAGAAGAATGCTAGGCCACGTAAGTCAAAATATTGTTGAAGCAGAAATGCTTTTGCAAAGCGCCCAAAAAGACGAGGATTTCAGAAAGGTTTGGCTAACCCTTAGAAAAGCCATTGACGAAATAGACAGCATCAATAGAATAATTAAAGAAAAACTGTTTTTCGCTGAAAGCCAGGCCGTTTATCTCCCAGCTGTTATTTCGATCTTCAGCATTACAGTATCCTCCTTTTTCTTTGAGAGTGAAAGAAAGAAGGTATTATCAAATATTGTCCTCTATATCCTGTTCTTAACGATCCTATACTATACTCATCCAGGCACACATATAATAGTTAACAGGAACATTGTACTCTTCATATGCGCTGCCATAGCATCATTCATAGTTTTCTCATCTTTAGTTTTCATAATACCGCGAGTTTGGAGGGAACGATCTATCGAGGGAGAAGTTGTTTGGAGAAGCGCGATTGTATTACTTTTCTCCATGGGTAAACGCCAAATAAAACGCAAAAAGATACGTGGTTTCTTCACAATATTTTCAGTTGGGATCCTTATTTTAGTGTTTGTTTCGCTTACATCTTTTGGGACCGTTTTTGGGGTGGTTTCTGAGAGAGTCAGCTCTGCTTCGCCATCAGATGGCATTTTAGTGAGGAGAATGATTAACGGCTCCTCAGCGTTCTTTTCACCACTAGGCTATGGTGACATAGTTACTATCTCGGAAATTATCTCTATAACTAATGTTGCGCAGAGATGGAGAAATCTTCCCCAAGCAAACCCGATAGCCCTACTTGTAAACCCGAGAACAATGGAGAGTCAACCCGTTTACGGCATAATTGCCATATCGCCCAACATTGAAGCGTCTTATACTAGAATAAAGGAAACTATCGCCAGTGGCGAATATTTAAGAGAAGATGCCTGTGGCGAGATTCTTATGAGTTTGAGTGTGGCTAAAAAGCTGAATATTAGGGAGAACAGTAATGTGACTTTAAGAGTAGCAGACGTCTTAGTAGAGAATTTTGTTGTGAGGGGGCTCATTAATGATGAGGAATATGATGTTTTAAGAGATGTTGACGGCTCATTTTTCGGTCCATATCGTCTGCTCGAGGGCGGTAGACTAAGAAGATGTAACGCTACAGAGATTATAGTGGTTAATTTAAAGACTGCGGAAAAAATTCTCGACAAGGTTCCAAACCTCCTTTTACTATCAGAAATTGTTTTTCAACCAGCCCCCATCAACGATATAGAGTCAAGCATCAGAAACCTTGTTCTCACATATGGCTACGATGTTTTTGTTTCATTAAATAATGTTGTGACGTATTACCATGTTAGCTCTTATGTTGAATTTAAGGGAGTTTTAGAGCTCCTGATTCCAATGATTATGGTGATCCTCAATGTTAGCATGGTGATGATTAACAGCGCCTATGAGAGGGAAAAGGAGATTAGGGTTTTATCGGCAGTTGGATTAAACCCAACACATATAGGATTAACGTTTGTGGCTGAAGCTACGGTCATAGGTATGGTTGGCGGCAGCTTAGGTTATCTAGCTGGCCTAGGCTTTTATAGGACCATAGTGCTCTTCGGCCATGATCTAATGGTTAGAGAGAAGCTCGAATGGTGGTGGAGCGCCTTAGGCTTCGCTTTGGCCATCTTAGTCTCAGTGCTATCCGCTATGAGGCCGGCGGCTATGGCCGTCAGCGCATATACGCCGTCAAAAATAAAGAAGATCAAGAGACCTGAAGAGGAGGAGAGAAAACGCAGAGAGGCGATATTTAGGGTGTATCAGGCCAGAGAGCTGAGCATGCCAATAAAAGTATTGATTAATGAAGTGGAGTTCTTTGTAGGCCATGTTTTAAGCTGCCTAAGTGACTTAAGGTATGGATACATTGAGAGGATTGAAAATATTGAAGAGCTGCCGGAAGTTGAGAGCGTTAGGGGTGAAATAATGAAAACTATTAAGTTTACGTATCTATTTGGTCCTCCAGAGAATAGGCGTGGCACAAATAATACTTTAATCCTAGTAAAGAGGCCGGATGAGGAATATTATCGGGTCAAATTGGTTTCTGAGCCAATTTCGCTTGGAATGCCTGAAAGCGCCATAGAGAGAACTGCTGATTTTGTCCATGAAATATTAATAAGGTGGATTAAAGAGAAAAGGAGAATCATGGGGGCATCTTAAAAGCAGCCTTTTTTATTAAACCTGTAAAAGATCGCTTAGTACAAATAAAATTAATAAAAGGAGAATGTTAAAATTACATTGTTAAAGAGAGTTGGGTTTATGGGTGTTGATTTAGGTGATTTGGTTCCAAGAGTGTCAACGGACCTAAGCAGTCTCAGTGGTAAGATTGTGGCGATAGATGCGTATAACGCGTTATACCAGTTTCTCGCAATAATTAGGCAGCCCAATGGAACACCGCTCATGGATCACTCTGGCAGAATTACGAGCCACTTAAGCGGCCTATTCTATAGAACATGTAACTTGCTTGAGCTAGGAATAAAGCCTGTCTATGTTTTCGATGGGAAGCCGCCGGATCTCAAGGAGGCTGAAATCAAGAGTAGGATGAAGGTTAAAGAGGAGGCTATAAAAAAGTATGAGGCGGCATTGAGGGAAGGTAGAATAGAGGAGGCCCGTAAATATGCGCAGATGACATCACATCTAAAGGATTATATGGCTGAGGATGCTAAGCGCCTGCTAATACTTATGGGTGTGCCTTGGGTTCAAGCTCCCTCAGAGGGTGAAGCCCAAGCAGCGCATATAGCTAAGAGGGGAGATGCTAACTTTTGCGCGAGCCAGGACTATGATAGCTTGCTCTTCGGGGCGCCCTGTCTACTGAGAAACCTTACAATATCTGGGAGGAGAAAGCTTCCGAGAAAAAATGTCTACGTTGAAGTTGTCCCTGAAGTAATTGAGTTGGAGCGGGTTCTTAAGGAGCTAGGTATCACTCGTGAGCAGCTGATTGATATAGGCATACTTATTGGAACCGACTATAATCCTGATGGCGTGAAAGGGATTGGCCCGAAGACTGCTCTTAAACTTATAAAGACTTATGGAAGCCTGGAGAGAGCTCTGCCAGTAATAAAGGGTGCCGAGTTTCCTGTCGAGCCATCTAAGATAAGGGAGATTTTCCTACATCCGAATGTTACGGATAATTATAGAATTGAGTGGAGGGAGCCGGATATTGAGGGTGTTGTAAAATTCCTTTGTGATGAGAAAGATTTCTCAGAAGAGCGGGTGCGTAAGGCTTTGAGCGAGGCTGTTAAGGGCATGAAGAAGGCTAGGGCAAAGAGAACTCTTGAATCATGGTTTTAGGCTAGGATGTCAACCCTCCATCTAAGCGAAAAAAATATGAGAGAATAATGCTCTAAGGAAGCAAAGAAAAAGGTGAGAGTTTTGAATCTACGCGAAAATGAGGCGAAGGTGCTTATAGCGTTAAGGGATCTTGGCGGAAAAGCGACGATTGAGAGTCTCACGAAAACCACTAGGCTTGCAGATGCAGCTGTTATGCGTGCAGCCCTGTCGCTGGAGGCGAAGAACCTCATTAGGGTAAGCGAAAGATCTGTGACAAAGTTTTCACTTAATGAGGAGGGAAGGAGGTATGCTGAGGATAAGCTGCCGGAGAGGCAGCTTGTTGAAATGCTGATTAAGATGGGTGGTGAAGCATCGGTAGACGATGTCTTCAGGGCTGCGTCAATGGATAGTGGTTTGGCGACTATAGCATTAGGCTGGCTTATACGTAAGGGCTGGGCGAGAATGGAAAGTAGGGAAAGAAGAATCAGGGTTTTAGGGAACCCTGAAATTGGGTCAGATGAGAGACTTTTATCCATGCTTAAAGTGGCTGGAAGCTTAATTCTTGAGAACCTGGATGATAGTTTAAAGGAGGCGTTTAAGACCCTTAAAGGAAGAAAGCTGCTCATTGTTCGTGAGGAGTCAACTAAGGAGTTTGAGCTGACCGATGAGGGGTGGGCCCTTCTTAACAGGGGTATTGAAATTGTTGAGGAGGTGACGCAGTTAACGCCAGAGCTTATAGTGACCGGCAAATGGCGTGAAAAGAAGATTCTAAAATACGATATTGAGGCTCCTGCGCCGAGGGTTTGGCCTGGAAAGAAGCATCCGTATCTGCGCTTCCTAGATGAGGTTCGAGAAAAGCTTGTTGCTTTAGGCTTTAAGGAGATGAATGGCCCGATCGTTGAAATAAGCTTCTTCAACTGTGATGGGCTTTATATGCCTCAGGATCATCCGGCTAGGGAAATTCATGACATGTACCTTATTAAGGATCCGGAGTATGGAGATTTAAGCCCATACATGGCTTTTCTTGAGCGGGTTAAGGAGACCCATGAGAATGGATGGAAGACTGGCTCGAAGGGTTGGGGGTATAAGTTTTCGCTCCTTATGGCTGCAAGATTAATTTTACGCAGCCACACAACGTCTGTAAGCGTGAGAACGCTGATAAGCGACGATCTTGAGATACCTGGAAAATATTTTGCTATAGCCCGCTGCTATAGACCCGAGTTAATGGATAGAACCCATCTAAGCGAGTTCAATCAGGTTGAGGGTATAGTTGTCGGCGAGGACTTAACGCTCCGCGATTTACTGGGCATACTTGAGCGCTTTGCAATAGATATAGCTGGGGCAGATAAGGTCAAGTTCAGGCCGGATTACTTCCCCTTCACTGAACCCAGCGTTGAGCTATCAGCCTATAAGGAGGGATATGGTTGGATGGAGTTCGGTGGCTCCGGGATATTTCGGCCAGAGGTAACGCTTCCGCTCGGCATAGATGTTCCTGTATTAGCGTGGGGTCTGGGCGTTGATAGGCTTTTCATGATGAGGGCCGGGATAAACGATATACGATATCTCTTTACACATGATCTCGACTGGCTTAGGGGGAAGGAGATGATATAATATGCCGACAATCGAGGTTGAGCGGGAAGATCTAGAGCTGCTCTTAGGAATGAAACTGCCCGAAAGCATCGAGGAGATAGATGAGATCCTATCGTTCATAAAGGGAGAAGCGAAGCACATCGATGAGAAAGAAATCCATATAGATGTTAAAGATAGCAATCGGGCAGACATATGGGGGGTTGAGGGGATAGCGCGTGCCCTAAAAGGGATACTTGGCATAGAGAGGGGCCTTAAACGCTACAGTGTTGTTGGCGGGTCAGGGGTTACAGTTTATGTTGACCCACGCCTAAGAGATATACGGCCATATATCGCTTGCGCGGTCGTTAGGGATGTTAATTTGAGCGATGCTGCGATACGCCATATAATGCGCTTCCAGGATAAAATGGATCAAACTTATGGTCGTGGTAGGCGGAGGACGTCGATAGGACTATACGATTTTGATTTAGTTAAGCCTCCGCTAAGATATACTGTCTCTAAGCCTGATGAGATAAGCTTCGTTCCATTGGGCTTCGAGCAAGAGATGACATTAGCCGAAATACTTGAGAAGCATCCGAAAGGGATAGAGTATGGGCATATAGTTAGGCAATTTGATGTCTGGCCGATCTTCATAGATTCTAGGGGTAAAGTTCTATCTTTCCCGCCAATAATTAATTCAAATGATCTGGGTAGGGTTACTATTGAAACGAGGAATATCCTCGTTGAAGTTACCGGCACATCATATAAAACAGTTCTCTACACCCTAACTAACATTACTCTGGCCCTAGCGGATAGGGGAGGAAAAATATATTCGGCTATAATAAATTATCCGTATGAGGATCTGGGTGAAGTTATAACGCCCAACCTTGAAACAGAGAAGATTTGCGTGAACATTAATTATGTGAGGAAGATTATAGGCATGCCGCTAGGCATCGATGAGATAATAGACCTTTTAGAGAGATCTAGATATGGGGTTTCGGAAATAGTGGGTGATGATATAGTTGTCGAGATACCGTGTTACCGCCCAGATGTAATGCATCCCATAGATGTAGTTGAGGATATAGCTATAGCGTATGATTTGAATAAGATTAAACCGAGGTGGCCTCAGATATCAACTATCGGCGGCTTATTGCCCGAATCCCGCTTACGTAGTCTCATTAGAGAGTTGATGATCGGCTTAGGATATCAAGAGGTCTTAACGTTCACCCTAACAAATAAAACAGTCCTATTTGAGAAGATGAATATTCCGCCCGAAAGAGTAATTGAGGTTGCGAATCCAAAGGTTCTCTCAATGACGTGTCTAAGAAGCTGGCTACTACCGAGCTTAATGGAGCTTCTAAGCCATAATACCCATGTGGAGTATCCTCAAAGAATCTTTGAGGTGGGCTATTGCGTTTTGCCTGATGAGAAGCAGCCAAATAGGGCTAGGGATGTCGAGAAATTGGCGTGCGTCACAATACATTCCGAGGCAAGCTTCTCTGAGATTAAGTCAGCTCTCGACGCGCTACTGTCTAATCTCGGTCTTAAGTATAGGTTAGAGGAAACAGTGCATGGGAGTTTTATTGAGGGGCGTGTTGGGAAGATAATTGTAGGCGGGTTGGAGGAGGTTGGTCTAATAGGTGAGATAAACCCGCAAGTGCTAGAGAACTGGGGACTGGAGAATCCAGCTGCAGCCTTTGAGATAGACCTCAGCAAAATATGGAAACTTATAAAAATTAAGTGAATTCTGAATTCTAAATCAGAATTCTGGCTTAATCTTAACGGCTAATGTTCTACTATTTTTGTTGATATCTAACATGCTTTCCGGGATAGCCTCTCTCCCTTCCAGCCTCCCCTTACGAGGATAGCGGAATCTGTTCGGCTATTAGATGTCTCCAGAAAGTTTATTAGATTCCACACGTTTATTTCTGGGCGCGGTGAATTACGTCAATTGTCATTTGAAATACAAGATTTAGCAGACATTTTAAGAATCCTCACTCTTGTAGAGCTTGGTGAGAAACCCATTTTAAAGCGTAGTTTAGAGCGTAAAATATGCCGCATTTGCAAGGGGCGATTTAATATAGATGTCGAGGATTTTAATGAGATGTTAAAAAGCATGGTTGAGGAGGGGCTTATATCTGTATCGGATGATTATGTTAAGTTGACTGATAAAGGGGCTGGGATAGGTAGAGAGTGGAGAAAATTCCTTTTTAAGGGTGAGCCAATTCTGGAGATCATAGCTGGCATAGCGGATGGAACTGTTGCTAGCCTTACATTGATATTATCCTCCCTTATAGCTGGCTTATCCATGAAGATGACGCTGATAGCATCAATATTAAGCCTAATAATAGTTTCAATAACAAACTTCTCAAGTTTTCTTCTTGGCGGGATAACCGAGAACCTTGCAGATTTAACGACATTGCAGAACTTAATAATTTATAGTTTAAGCGATATCCCAGACAGCGTGGAGAGAACTAAGGCGATTCATTTAGCCAGGGAATTACTAAATCTGCTGCGTAGGGAGAGGAGTAAAATGAGCATTTTGTCGGCCTTAGCATGCGGGGGAGCAACGTTTGCATCAGCTGCAGTGCCGCTAGCCATATACCTATCTCTACCCCAGCCGATTGACATGATTCTCTCGCTATCAATAATTCTTGCGATGGCCGGCATATTCCTAGTCTACTATCGCGCCCTTAAAATGAGAATACATTGGAAAATAACACTCCTTCAAACAATAACGGTCATAGCTGGAGTGCTAATTATGTCGCTTTTATTGAGCACCAATATTTGAGGGCTTGGTCTTAGAAGGCTCCGCCAAATATAATTTTATGGGTTAATTGGGGAAGCTACAGTCCTTAATAACATTTTAGAGGTTATGAGCAGCAGAGTGCTGAAGAAAAACTTATTTCTTCCTTTCTCTTTTACATGATTTTGGCGATGATATGAGCCTTAATCCCGCCGGAACCCCTATCTGGGGCCCGCAGAGACGGACTTGACTGAGAGAGGTGTCGCATCACCTTTCGATGAGGGAGAGTTTACCCAGATGCGGGACACGGCGGGCGTGGGCGCTAAAATTCCACGTGTGAGAGAGCCCGGCTGAGAGGAGCGAAGCCCGCTCGTCTGTGAGGCTGGGTGTTAGTCACGTGGAACACAAAGCGCCCACGAAAAATTCTCCTACATTGTGAGAATTTTCGGGATCATAAGGCTTATAAAATGTCCTTATTTAAGATAGACTGGTGGGATCCACTTGATAAACTATGAATTGTTTAGGGATCCGCCTAAGGAATATAGGGGTGTGCCATTCTGGTCCATAAATGATTACCTTGACCCCAAAGAAATAGTCCGCCAAGTCGCCCTGCTGGATGATGGTGGATATGGCGGCGCCTTCTTTCATGCCAGGGAAGGCTTGGTCACACCATTCTTAGGCGAAGAGTGGTTTAAATCCTTTGAGGCAGCGTTAAATGAGGCAAAAAGACGCGGAATGTTCATATGGATATATGATGAGCTTTGGTGGCCTTCGGGTTTCGCCGGTGGGATAGTTCCAGCCCTTGGACCGAAATATAGGGCTAAAGCTCTGGCTGCAGTTATAGGTGAGAGGGCTTATGGCGGCGGCGAGATCATAGCCAACTTTAAGTGCAAGTTGAATGATGAGGGTTTACCATGCGAGTATATGCCTGCTAAGCCGGGTGAGGAGGGCGGCGGATACCTATATCTATCCTTTATAACCTACACTGCGCCTCCAGGTGAGACATGGTTCAGCGGCATGAGCTATGTCGACCTACTGAGCGCTGAAGTTGTAAAGAAATTCCTTGAGGTTGCATACGCTCCCTACATCGAGAGATTTAAGGATGATGCTGGTAAGAGCATGCCTGGAGTATTCACTGACGAGCCAAATATATCGAGTAGTAGGCCTAGGGTATCCGGGTTTGGCGAGACTGTTCTGGTCCCGCCTAGGGGGCCTAGGTTCCCAGTTTTCGCCTTACCATGGACTGATAGGCTTGTTGAGCGCTTTAAGGAGATGAACGGCTACAATATATTGGATAGGCTGCCGGAGCTCCTCTTCAACATCGGAAACTATAGGAGGACTAGGTATGACTTCTGGAAGACGGTGACAATGCTCTTCCTAGAAGCTTTTTCAAGGCAGATATATGAGTGGTGTGATAGAAATGGATTAAAGTTCACTGGCCACTACCTGGCTGAGGATAGCCTCTTAAGCCAGTTGATATGTGGTGGCGCGGTAATGCCCCACTACGAATACCAGCATGTTCCGGGCATAGATCATTTGGGCATGCATATTTGGGGTAGCCTGCTAACAGCTAAGCAGGTTTCAAGTGTAGCAAATCAGCTTGGGAAGAAAAGAGTTTTATGTGAGACATACGGCTGCACAGGCAACTATCCATCCTTCGCAGATAGAAAGTGGATTGGGGATTGGCTATACGCTATGGGCGTTAACCTGCTAAACCACCATCTAGTTCCATACTCTATGCGCGGTAGGAGAAAGCGGGATTATGGGCTTAATTTCCATTGGAGCCAACCTTGGTGGAAGTATAACAGGATCATAGAGGATTACTTCGCTAGGCTGAGCTATATTCTTTCTATAGGGAAGCGTATAGTTAACGTCTTAGTTATACATCCTATTGGGAGCGCTTGGGCGTCATTCTCGCCCCTAAACGTATCTGAGGTCAAAGAGCTAGATAGTCTTTTGACAACGCTGCTGAGAACTCTGCTCTCACTCCACATAGACTTTGACTTGGGAGATGAAATGTTGATGGCTAAGTATGGCAGCGTTAAAGATGGGAAGATCTCGATTGGAAGGATGTCCTATGATGTCGTTGTGGTTCCGCCTAGCTTAACTCTAGAAGAAAGCACAGTTAAGATGCTTGAAGAGTTTGTTAAGGTCGGCGGTAGGCTAATAGCTATATCACCTAAGCCTTCCCTAGTGAGGGGCGAAAAGAGTGAGAGGATCGTTGAAGTGCTGAATAAAGCCGTAAACGTTGATAGGGTGGATAGGAAGTCGATAAGTAAGGCTTTAGAAGATATTCCTAAACCCATCCTGATAGATGGAGATGAAGAGGGCGAAGTCCTCTACCACTTAAGGCTGGATGAGGAGAGCGGCAGCATTATACTCTTCCTGGCTAACACTAGTAGGGAGAACTCTCATGATTTAAGGCTTTCCATGCATGGATCGTTTAAAGTCGAGATTTGGGATGCAATAAGCGGAGAGAGGAGAGAGTATCCAGCGGAATTCACCTCAGGAAAAACCCTCTGGCAGATAAGACTCGAACCAATCGGCTCAGCAACGTTCATTTTGAGACCAGGCACACCAGTAGCAGAGAAGATGGAGGGATGGATTAAGGTTCGAGAGGAGACCGTGGATGGAGTGTGGAGGGTCAGGAGAATTAACCCAAACATACTTGTACTAGACTACTGTAGATATAGGGTTAAGGGAGCTTGGAGCGAGCTGATGCCCCTCTGGAGGGCACATAACCTTATAGTGCGGAACGGGTTGGGAACAAGGTTCTCGCTGAGATTTGAGTTTGAGTCAGAAATAGATCTTAGAGGTAAAAGAATATATTTGGTTGTCGAGAGACCTGAATGCTTCAAAATATATGTTAATGGGTCTGAGGTTAAGGCAAGGCCCAGCGGATACTGGATCGATTGGAACTTCCCAATGATAGATATCTCAGAGCTGGTCAGCAGAGGATTAAACACTATAGAGTTGGAGGGGGTTGTGGGGCTAGAGCCTGAACTTGAGAACATTTACCTGCTCGGCGACTTTGGAGTAAAAGCAGGAGCTAAGGGCTCCTCAAAGATTGTTGAGGAACCACCCTTTGTTGAATTAGGCGATCTATGCCAGATGGGATATCCATTCTACGCTGGTGAGATCGAGTTAAGTAAGAATGTAAATCTGGGTGTACCTGAAGATGCGAGGCTTTCTCTCAGGCTTGAGGGGCTTAACTCATCGCTGGCCATAGTGTATATTAATGGTAAAAAGGCTGGGGAAACAATATTGCCACCATACGAGGTTGATGCTACAGGG
>Ga0209080_1000560_pt1 | contig 24219 bp, 22 predicted proteins | sample JNZ110809AmetaG_FD_184123 | JGI IMG/M metagenome (GOLD analysis project Ga0209080, IMG submission 184123) | Hot spring microbial communities from Jinze hot spring, China to study Microbial Dark Matter (Phase II) - JNZ 110809A (SPAdes) (version 3) ...
CCACACCTCGGGTTTAGGGGCTCACCGACCCCAGTGCCTTACTCCAGAGGCACTAATACCGCTCATCAAGCAGGCTTTTTATACCCACTTGATAAGGGCTTGCAGAGTGCAGTGTAAACACCAACCTCACCTAACACGGTTAGGCGAGCCTTTGTCGGTATTCACGTTCCGCACCCCGCTTTAAAAACTAAGGAATAATATACAACATTTATCTTCGTTTGTCAACATTTTCAAAGACTAGTCGTCAAGACCTTCCTTACCAACCCTTTCTTCAGTCAAAACTCCGTGCATTTTTTTTACCTCCTAAGGGATAAATATGTGAGAGGGAGTAAAGTATGTAAATGATTACAATCATATAAGTTTTTCTTATATCTTGACAAATTAATCTTAATCTAAGAATACTTCGGAGGTGTGCTATGAGAAAGCTTCTCTTCATCGTCCCTCTGATGAGCCTTGTCCTTTCCTGTCAACAAAAGCCCGTAGAAAAACCTGCGGAGGCACCAGCTCAACCTGCAGAAGTAAAGAAGGAGGAAGAGCCGGCGAGCGATAAGGGTATAGGACCTATAAGGGAGGTCCAGCTTGGGCCCATAGACCAAGCCCTTGTCAAGAAGGGTAAAGAAATCTTTGATTCCAAGTGTGCATCTTGCCACAAGCTTGAAGAGAAGTATGTGGGACCACCCCTAAAGGGTGTTACAAAGAGAAGAAAACCCGAGTGGATAATGAACATGATACTAAACCCTGCGGAGATGGTTCAGAAGGACCCTGTAGCGAGGGGACATTTAGCAGAGTATCCCATACAGATGCCCTTTCAAGATGTATCCCAAGAAGAAGCAAGAGCAATACTGGAATACCTGAGAAGCGTTGATGAAAAGTAAAAAATTTATAAAGGAGGTGTTGCCATGCTGGGCAAGAAAAAGGTTCTCCTGGGAGGGCTTTCAGCTCTCGTGGTAGGTTCATTGCTGGCGGGTTGCCCGCCGAAAAAGGAAGCCTTAAAGACAAGTGCTATGGGCACGGATGCAGCTTCAAAGGTCTATGTCCCACCTGGTAAACATGACGAGTTTTATGTTTTCTTCTCCGGAGGCTTCAACGGTCAGGTGACCGTATACGGTATTCCGTCAGGGAGAATACTAAAGGTTATAAAGGTCTTCTCAGTTGACCCAGAAACTGGCTATGGCTTTACGCCAGAAACCAGACCTATGTTTATGACTTCACATGGGTTCATACCTTGGGATGATACTCACCACCCATGGCTCTCTCAGACTAACGGAGAGCACGACGGAAGATGGTTGTTTATAAATGCAAACAACACACCGAGGATAGCAAGGATTGACCTAACTACCTTTGAAACAACCGAGATAATAGAAATACCAAACTCTGCAGGAAATCACCCCTCGCCTCATGGGACTGAGAACACGGAGTATGTGGTGGCGGGGACGAGGTTCTCTGTACCAGTGCCTCAAAGGGATGTTCCCATAGACTCCTACGCTCAGAATTTCAAGGGAACAATAAGCTTTATAAAGGCTAATGAGCCTGGCAAAATGGATGTAGCCTTTCAGATACTTATGCCAGGTTTTAACTATGACTTAGCAAGGTGTGGCAGGGGTCCATCTAATGGTTGGTGTTTCTTCACTTCTTACAACACAGAGCAAGCGCATACCCTTCTTGAAGTTAACGCATCCAAGAACGACAAGGACTTTATAGCCGCAATAAACTGGAAACGGGCGGAGGAGTGTGTATCTCAGGGAAAGTTTCAGGAAATGCCCGCAACATATTATCATAACTACTATGACGAAAAGAAAAATATGGCTGTTTCTGAGGTTAAAAAGTCTGTAAGGGTAATAAACCCAAAAGATTGCCCTGGAGTGGCTTACTTTTTACCAACTCCTAAGTCCCCCCATGGTGTAGATGTTTCTGACGACGGAGAATACATTGTGGGCGGTGGAAAGTTAGCAGCGGTAATACCTATATTCTCCTTCTCAAAGATGTTAAAGGCTATAGAGCAGAAAGCGCTTGAGAAGGAAATAGACGGAATTCCAGTTCTTAAATACGATGCAGCCCTGCATTGCGAGCTTGAGAAACCCTGCCTTGGACCCCTACACACAGAGTTTGATGGAAAAGGTTTCGGATACACTTCTTGCTTTGTCTCTTCGGAAGTGATAAAGTTTGACTACAAGGGTTGTAAGGTAGTTGACAGAGCACCCACCTATTATTCTGTAGGACACTTGCTTATACCTGGCGGAGACACTAAAAAGCCCTACGGGAAGTATCTCATAGCCATGAACAAGATAACCAAAGACAGGCAACTTCCTACGGGTCCAGAGCTACTTCAGTCCGCACAGCTCTACGATATAAGTGGAGAAAAGATGCAAATTATCCATGAGTTCTTCACTATAGGCGAGCCTCACTATGCACAGGCTATCCTCGCAGATAAGATAAAGGACAAGATTAAGAAAATTTATCCGCTTGCTGAAAACGAGCACCCCTATGCGGTAAAGGCGGAGAAGGATGCAAGGATTGAGAGAAAGGGCAACGAAGTTCACGTCTACATGACCATGATTAGGTCTCACTTTGTCCCAGATAACATTGAAGGTATAAGGGTTGGAGACACGGTTTATTTCCATGTCACGAACCTTGAACAGGATTGGGATATTCCCCATGGCTTTGCGGTAAAAGGCTCTGAAGAAGCGGAGATTCTTGTGATGCCCGGCCAGACAAGAACCCTTGTATGGAAGCCAAAGGCACCGGGAGTTTACCCCTTTTACTGCACAGATTTTTGCTCCGCCCTACATCAGGAAATGCAAGGCTATGTAAGGGTTTCCCCAGCTGGCTCTAATGTGCCACTCAGATACTACACCGGCACACCAACTACACAGAAATGAGGAGGTAAGCTATGAACATACTCTCAAGAGGGCTTCTTGCTCTCGCTTCCCTTTTGCTTATCCTGACTTACTTCCTCCCTCTCTGGAGGATAGAGCTCGTCGCACCTCAGTATCCTGAGGGTCTTAGGATGTTCATATGGGTAAACAGAATTACAGGCGGGACGGAGTTCGACCTTTATAACATAAACCTCCTAAACCATTACATAGGCATGAAGCCAATAGAGCCAGAGGCCATACCTGAGCTTAAGATACTGCCTTTCATAATTGGCTTTCTTATAGCCTTTGGTCTTTTGTCAGCTATACTTGGAAAAAGGGTTCTGCTATACGCCTGGGTTATAACCTTTGTCCTGCTTGGGGTCGCTGGGCTTGCAGACTTTTACAAATGGGAATATGACTATGGACATAACCTTGACCCAAACGCCCCCATAAAGATACCTGGTCTTGCCTATCAACCACCTCTGATAGGCACAAGACAGCTTCTCAACATGCTTGCAAGTTCTTTCCCTGATGTGGGAGGCTACATAGCGGTGGTTTCTTTGTTCATAGGCTTTCTGGCAATCGCAATGGACCTTAGGTTTTCAGAGGCTGGGAAAGCGGAGGTGAAGCCAGCATGATACTCCGAGTGCTATGGGCTTTCCTCCTGCCCCTTTTTTTCTTTTCCTGCAGGGGAGAAAGACCGGAACCTATAAGGCTTGGTGAAGATGTATGTGAATACTGTAAGATGGTTATTGCTGACGAAAGGTTTGCGTCGGAGGTGATAACGAAAAAAGGCAGGGTATATAAGTTTGATGCTATAGAGTGCATGGTTGGCTATTACAACGAGAATGAAGAAGATATAAAGAGGGCTTATGTAGTGAATTTTCTTAATCCAAAGGAGTTTATACCTGCAGAGGAAGCTATGTATGTAAGAAGCCCTGACATAAGAAGTCCAATGGGCATGAACCTTTCTGCCTACAGAAGCGAAACGGAAGCAAAGAAAGCGATTGAAGGGAAAAAGGGAGAAATCCTCAACTGGACTTCCCTGAGAGAGTTTATAAAAAAGGAATATAGGTTTTCACACTAACATGTTAGGCATAATTTTTTCTACATTGTTTGTATGCTACGATTGCAAGTTTAAAGACATCCAGAGTGCTATAAACTACGCAAGGGATGGAGACAGGATAGTGGTAAAGTCTGGAACATACAAGGGGCCAGTGGTCGTTGACAAAAGGGTTGAACTCGTCGGTGAAGGTGGACCAGTGCTTGATGGTGAGGGGAAATATCAGGTGTTGACCATAAAGGCGGATGATGTAAAAGTGGAGGGCTTTATTATAAAAAACTCAGGTATGTCCTACAGTGAGGATATAGCTGGTTTGAAAGTTGTGGATTCAAGGGATTGCATAATAAAGGGCAACAAGTTTCTGAACAACTTCTTTGCTTTGTATTTCGAAAGGGTTAGCGGATGCTTAGTGGAGGGCAACAGTATAGTAGGCTTTGCAAGGTCGGAGGGCTCTTCTGGTAATGGTGTGCATGCGTGGAACTCGGAAAGACTTATTCTAAGGAATAACTATGTGAAGGGACACAGGGATGGGATATACTTTGAGTTCGTAAAGGATAGCCTTATAGAAAACAATAGAAGCGAGCTAAACCTAAGGTATGGGCTTCATTTCATGTTTTCCAACAACGATAGCTACAGTAACAATTACTTTTACAAGAACGGTGCTGGAGTTGCGGTTATGTATTCAAGAAATATACACATGGTGGAGAATGTGTTTGAAAGAAACGAGGGTCTTGCAAACTATGGCCTCCTTCTCAAGGATATAACAGACAGCAAACTATACAAAAACAAGTTTCTAAACAACACACATGGAATTTATTTGGAGGGATGTAATAGGAGTATCTTTGAGGGTAATCTTTTTGAAAAGAATGGGTGGGCTGTAAGGATATACGCTAACAGCGAAGATAACCTATTCAGAAGAGATTTGTTTATAGGAAATGCCTTTGATGTATCCACAAACACACTATCTTACTTTAGAAACACCTTTGAAGGAAACTACTATGACAGATACGAAGGCTATGACCTTGACAGAGACGGCTATGGGGATATACCCTACAGACCTGTTTCCTTTATAGCCTTTCTCTTTGAAAGGTTTCCCCTTACCCTTATACTCTACGAGAGCTTTCTTATGAAAATTTTAGACACGATGGAAAGGCTCATACCTCTCCTCCACCCAGAAGCCCTTGTGGATAAAAAACCGCTTATGGTGAAACAGTGATAAAACTTGAGGGTATCTTCAAGTCCTTTGGTAAGAAGGTCCTCTTCAAAGACCTCAGCCTTGAGTTTGAGAGGGGAAGGACAACCGCCCTCCTTGGTCCTAACGGCTCGGGTAAAACAACCCTTGTAAAGATCTTGCTTGGGTTAGTAATACCAGACAGGGGAAAGGTTTATATAAACAAAAAAGAGATAGGAAATGATAGCTTTCACAAAAGGCTTATAGGCTACATGCCACAGGTTCCAGAGTTTCCTGAAAACCTCACTCTTAGAGAGATAGTGTCAATGGTAGAAGACCTAAGAGGGGAAAAGGCTAAGAGGCTTGAGGAGCTTCTGGAAGTGCTCAATCTTAAGCCAGAGCTTGAAAAAAGGTTTATGAACCTCTCGGGTGGAACAAAGCAGAAGGTTGGAGCTCTTGTAGCTCTCGCCTTTGACCAGCAGATTCTCATACTTGATGAGCCCATGGTGGGTCTTGACCCAGTAACAGCCTATAGGCTTAGGGCTTTTATCCGCAAGGAGAAGGAGAATGGTAAAACCATCCTCTACATTTCGCACATAATGCCAGAAGTGGAGGAGTTGGCTGACGATGTGGTTTTCATAACGGAGGGAAGGGTCGTGTTTAAGGGTAGCGTTGAAGTCCTGAAATCCTCAACGGGTAAGGAAAAACTTGAGGAGGCTGTGCTTTGCTTATTAAGCTGATAAAATACGAGCTTTATGACCTTTTAAAGAGCAGATGGATGTTGGGTATGACTGTTTTTTATGGGCTTTTGGTCTATTCGTTAGTGAAATTTGGAGGTAATACGAGAAAAGCTGTTGTCAGTTATACGAACCTATCTCTTCTCACGCTCCCACTTTTCTCCCTCCTACTTTCCATAAACTACTTATACACAAACAGAAACTTTATTGAATTTGTGTTAACTCAGCCAGTAAAGAGAAGCTTTCTTTTCGCATCCCTTATAATCAGCCTTAGCTTCTCTATCTTTATTAGCTATGCAGTTGGCTCTGGTTTTGTTTTTTACTATCTTGAGGGCTTTTATCCTCCTTTTGCAAAGACCCTTTCTCTAACAACCTCCCTTATTCCCCTCTTTGTATCCCTTGGTATTCTCTCTGGACTCCTTGTAGAGGATCGGTTAAAGGGTATCGGGCTTGTGCTACTTCTTTGGCTCTTTTTCTCAGCTATGTACGACGGTATAGTTCTTTATATAATACTTGCCTTTTCTAACTATCCTATAGAAAAACTCGTTCTTTTCCTTACCCTTTCAAATCCCGTTGACTTCATAAGGCTCAGTTCTCTTATGGAAGCTGGTCTTTACGAGGTTATGGGTTTTGTTGGAACATGGGCTAAAAAATACTTAAAAGACCTCTGGTTTTTACCTATCCCTTTGTCCTTTCTATACACAGCGGTTATCTTTATGCTTGGACTGATTGCCTTTAAGAGGAAGGATTTTTAGGAGGTTTGCTATGTGGCTTTTAGTTTTAGTATGTTTGGTCTCTTCCTGCGATGTCCCGAAAGGGCAAAAAAAAGCTGACCCCTCGGTTGAGCCTTCAAAGGTAAAGGAGCTTTTCAAGGCAAGAGGATGCACCGACTGCCACGACAGAAGAATTGCCCTCGTGGGACCAGCTTTTGTTGAGATAGCTAAAAGATATAAAGGAAAGGAAGAAGCGGAAAGCATGCTTATTAAAAGTATAAGGGGAGGCTCATGTGGCAGATGGAAAGCAAGGTGGGAGTGTATGCCACCACAGAGGATTGAGGAGACAGAAGCAAGGGCTATGGTAAGGTGGATTCTGAACCTTACTTTAGAGTAAGGAAGCTCCCTGTAGCCTCGTCATAAGTTATTAGCAGGCTCTCTTTTGGATTTTTCGGGGGTTCAAACTCAAATTCCTTAACTTTTCCCCTATGGGTTGTTTCTTCTATCCTTATTTTGAACTTCTGAACATCACCTTTTAAGAAAAGTTCCTCATAGACAAATACGGAGGCATCTCTCCTTATACCCCTTGGTTTGTAAACCTTTGAATATATAAGCTTCCCATCCTCGTAAACCTCCACCTTTATTGGAGACCTCTCTTTCACTATAGCACTCTGAGCCTGCATATGCTTTAAGCCTCCTACTTTAACCTGAGCTACTTCCTTGACTGGAGAAGACCTGTATTTAAAGCTCAGGATAACAACAGAACTTTGGGTTGGATAGAAGGCTATTTTATGAGTGGTAAGCGGATAGAAGAGAAATATGGGAATTGCAAGTATGGCGGTGGCAATTGGGTAGTTTAAACTTTCAGTTTTGACGACCTTCGCATCCTGCCCTTCCTTCTTAGAGCTTATAAACTCTTCTATCTCTTTTCCAATAGACTTCACATAAGGAGCTTCAAGGATAAGCACCCGCCCTCCCATAACCTTTTTCCTAAGTATGGGTCTTCTTTTCCTTTCATACCTCTCTTCAAGCCATTTATTCCCTTCTCTGAAGTAGCAATCTTCATACTCACAGGAAACAAGAACTACACCTTCTACACCCATATTTAGAATATCCTCCACATACTTTGTGTTCACAACACCTATACATGGGACAGTAAAGGTAAGGAGTTTTTCCCTTTTTGGCGGAATCGCACTAAAAGGACAGCGAAAAACCACATAAGAAGCCTTTTCCCTTTCTATCTTTTCCATAGTCTCTTCTAAGGGGAAGGTGGGGATGTCTATAGCAAGACTGCTGCAAGAGCCAACACATATACCACAACCTGCACACTTACTCTCCTTCAGTAGGGCTTTCTTTTTATTATCATACTCCTCCATTACTATAGCCTCATAAGGACAGTCTATGTAACATTGTTCACAGCCTGTGCATTTTTCAAAATCAATGCGGGCAGGTGGATTTCTTTTACCTTTTATAAGCCACGGGAAGACAAAAAGAAAGGTAAAAAAGCCAAGAAAAATGAGCCAGTTTATGGACATGGGTATGTATTTAAGAAGGGGATAACTAAAAAGGTAAAACCAGTCAACGCTCATCTCAAAAGGCAATCTGTTTATATAAGCTGGTGGGTCGCTCTTTGCGGGGAAGATGAGAGAAAGTGTTATGAGAAGGATAGTTATGGTTATGTAAAGAAACCTTGGTGGAATAAGTCTCGGTCTGGCGTTCCTCATAACATGAACCCAGAGGGTAAAAACAATGAGTATGGTAAGAGCTATATGGGCAAAGAGCAATATTCTGAAAAGACCACCGAGATACTTTATGTCGCTTCCGAGGAAGGCACTCATCAGTGCATCTCCAAAGACTGGCAAGAAGGAAAAGAACTTGGCGGTCAGAAGTCCAGTGAGCTGTGCCCTTGCGTCCCAAACTAATATGTAACCCGATATTCCTATAGCTAAAAATATAAGAAGGGTTGCCACGCCAGTAACCCATGCAACCCATCGGAACATTCTGAACCTGTCCGTTATTATCACATGCACCATATGGGTAAGGGTTGTAAGTATTAAGGCATCAGAAGAGTATCTGTGTATTCCCCTCATTATGTTTCCCAGGAAATCTTCAGATATTCTTTCCACTGACTGATAGGAGGTTTGAGGGTCTATACTGTAGAAGAAAAAGAGGTAAACACCTGATACTACGTCTATGATTAGAAGGAAAATAGCAATAGCACCAAGGTGATAAAGAGGATTGAGCTTTGAGGAAAATAGCCTGCTCATAAAATGAGAGAGCTTCTGAAAGCCTATGTATAGTGGCTGTATACTTGCCATATGCATGGGAGCCTCCTGTAAATAATCATTTACTAATAATATAGGCCCTTTATTAAACGTTTACAGGTTTTAATTTAAAGTTAAAACATGATAAATTTAATTATTGACAAAAATATCTCTTGATATTAATCTATAAGTAAACATTCACCAAAGGAGGTGTAGCCATGGAGGAAAAGGAAAAGAAGGTGCCTTTCCTTCAGCTGGTGCTGGACGATTTTATGTTTCTGCTTTTCTTAGGAGTCACCATTTATGCGGTCTCTTACCTAATATGGGGGCTTCTGGAGTTAGCCTGGCTCTCCCCTATACCCAGCGAAATCAAAGAAAGTTTATTAGGAGGTAAGTAACATGGCACTGCTTCCACCTGAAGAAGGATGGTATTTTAAAAGGGTCGCAAAGGACGAAAAGATGTGGATAACCATAGCCCTTGTGGTGTGCCTTGTTCTTTTCTTCTGGATGATAGTGTGGCACGTCTACGGAAAGCAAAACCCCTCTTTCACAACCTACAGGACGACACCTCAGGAATTCAACGCCCTAACGCAGGCTTTCATACAGAAGTATAAGATAGGTGAGGAAAAGGGTATACCTGTAGTAGAACCGCCACCCAACAGTGACGTGTTTCTTCTGGGTAAAATGTGGGCTTGGGAGCCTATACTTGTGCTTAAAAAGGGCCAAGAATACAGATTCCATATATCCTCCCTTGACCTTCTTCACGGCTTTTCATTACAGCCTGTAAATATGAACTTTATGGTATATCCCGGCTATGATTATGTGCTTACCTTTAGACCTACTTCCGCTGGAGAGTTCTACATAGTTTGCAATGAATTCTGTGGTATAGGTCATCACATGATGATAGGGAAGATCATAGTAAAAGAGTGAGGAGGTTGAGCCATGTTTAGAACTTGTGATATTACCGGATTAAAGGTTGATTTGAGGGCGGAGAAGCTTATACAGCTCAATGCGGTTATGGCTGTTGTCTCTCTACTCATAGGTGTTATCGCTGCATTACTTCTTGTTCTCACAAGATGGCAAGTGGTTCACCTTCTGCCCGTAGAGTGGTATTACAGGGTTCTCACCCTTCATGGTCTTAACGCCCTCATATTCTGGATAGTCTTTTTTGAAATAGCGGGACTTTACTTTGGCTCAACTATTGTGCTTAACTCTCGCATGTCTTCTCCTAAATTTGGCTGGCTTGCTCTAATCCTGATGGTTCTTGGCTTCCTACTTGTAAACTTTACCATACTAAGTGGTAATGCGGATGTTCTTATGACTTCTTACGCACCATTGCAGGCACATCCTCTTTACTATCTTGGTGTGATACTCTTTGCGGTTGGTGCCCTTACAGGTGTTTTTCTCTTCTTTGCAAACCTTCTTATAGCAAGGAAAGAAAGAACCTATGGAGATTCCTTGCCTTTATTTACTTTCGGACTTGTTGCAGCAGCAATTATAGCAACTTTAACTCTCGCAACAGGCGCGATTATATACATTCCCACACTTCTATGGTCGCTTGGAATAATAAAGACTATAGATGCCGGTGTTTATAAACTGGTCTGGTGGGGTCTTGGACACTCCTCCCAGCAGATAAATGTGACCGCCATGATCGCTGTCTGGTATCTTGGAGCTTTTCTTACCGTCGGTGGAACATCCATAAACGAAAAAGTTAGCAGGTTTGCCTTCGTTTTCTATGTTATAGGAATAAATGTTGCTTCCGCACATCACCTCCTTGTAGACCCAGGACCAAGCCCAGCCTGGAAGGTTTTCAACACAAGCTATATCATGTATATTGCAGTCCTTGCCTCTATGATACACGCCTTTGCTGTTCCTTCTGCGGTAGAATCCGCTCAGAGAAGAAGAGGCTATACAAAGGGTCTTTTTGACTGGCTTAAGAATGCACCTTGGGGCAACCCTGCTTTTTCTGCGGTGCTTCTGTCCATCATAATCTTTGGCTTTATAGGTGGTGTGACCGGTGTTGTAAACGGTATGGAGCAAACCAACATAATAGTCCACAACACCCTTTCCATACCCGGGCACTTTAAGGGAACAGTTGTGGGTGGAACTACTCTTGCCTTCATGGGCGCAACCTATTACTTAATACCTCTTGTGTTCAGGAAGAAGATAGCCTTCTTTGGTCTTGCCAAGATACAACCATGGCTTTTTGGGATCGGTATTGCGGTGCTTGCGGTTTCCATGTATATACTTGGAGCCTTTGGTGTTCCAAGAAGGCACTACGATATCACCTTCTCCGGCGGACCCTTCACTTACACCTTTAACCCAGCGGTGGACTTTTTCTGGGTTCTTTTTGCCCTTGGTGGTCTGCTGGCGGTAGTTGGTGCCCTTGCATGGATACTCATAGTTGTCATTTCTGTTTTCTTTGGTTCTCCTGTAAAAGGTCCTCAAGATATGCAACTTCAATTAGCCTCTCCACCTCCACCTGCAAAGGAAAACCATGGCTTTGAGGCGCCTGGAACTCTGACCCTTACCCTCCTCTTCATGGGTGTATTCCTTATATTCCTCCTACTCAACTGGGGATGGCTCTCTGCCATGTGGGAGGTAAGATAATGCTTTTCTACCTTTCCCTTTCCCTTTTTTCCCTTATAATGGCTGGCATTTTCGGGCTTCTTATAACCTTAACGAGGACACCAGCGGTATCACTTCTTAAATCTCCAGAGCTTTTTTATCATTTCCTTGTAGGGCATGTAACCTTTTCCATAACTGTATGGTTGATGACTTTTACCTTAGCCTTCTGGCACTATAAAGAAGGCAGGAAGGGAAGGGTTGCACCTCCAGCCACCCTACTGGGCATGCTCCTCCTTTCCCTCTCCTGCCTTTTGCCTTACGGAGAGCCCTATCTGAACAATTACATACCCGTTGTTGGAACCCCCCTCTTCTATATTGGGTTTTTCCTGTTCTTTTTTGGTTTTCTTCTTGAGGTTCTACAAAGGTTGAGGGGTGCAGTTAAACTGAATGAGCTGTATTCTCTCTCTATCTTTTTTGGACTTCTCACTCTTCTTTCGATACCCCCTTCTTTCCTCATTGCCCACCCCGAGGGTGGCATGAAGCTTTTCTTTGAGAGGCTCTTCTGGATACCGGGACATTTTCAGCAGTTCATGTATGCCTCTGTAATGCTTGCGGTATGGCATGAACTCCTTAAAAGAAGCTCTGGCAGGGTGGTAAGCAGCCCTCTGTTGAAGGGTGCTAACCTTCTTCTTTTATTGTTTGCCCTACCACTACCACTGGGCTTCTTTACAGACCCACTTTCTGAAAGCTTCAAAAAGCAGCTGTCCTTCTCCTTTGGGGTTGGGCTCGGTGTGCCTATCCTCCTTCACAGCTATTATATGCTTAGAAATCTTAGGTTAAGCTGGAATGTCGCCACCATCAGCCTTCTGTTCTCTATGGTCGTATACCATGTAGGTGCTTTTATAGCTTATGGTGGTATGCAAAGTGACTTGAGAATTCCAGCTCATTACCATGGTGTTGTCTCAGGCGTAACCATAGCCTTCATGGGCTTTACTTATTATATGCTCAAAGAGAGGCTTGGCTATGTCTTCTGGGAAAGTGTTGCAAAACTCCAACCAACCTTCTTCGGCTTAGGAATAAACCTTCTTGTTCTTGGTTTTTATTTAGCAGGCAGTATGGGTGCACCGAGAAAGACATACGGCTTTGAGTATGTTCAAGATGTAAAGGTTGTCCTTGCCTTGAATGTTATGGGCTTTGGTGGATTGCTGGCGGTGTTTGGTGGACTGCTCTTTATATCCTACACCACCCTATCTCTTTTCAGAGGTCACAGAAATGTCAGGTATTTTTAACCTTTTACTCCTACTGGTCCTACTGTCGTGGGCTAATGAACTGCTACCTGATGAGAAGAAAACCATAGGCACATATGTGCCAGATGTAAGTCTTGAAGATAGCGATGGAAGGGTCTTTAGCATAAAGGGGCTTAACAAGGTTGTGGTGCTGAACCCTATATACACCAGATGCACCTCCGCCTGCCCACTTATGACGCAGGGACTCAAGAAAGCCATAAAAGACCTTAGGGAAGATCTCGTAGTCCTTTCCCTGACCTTTGACCCTAAGGACGGTCTTGAGGACCTTAGAAGGTTTAGAGAGGTTCACAACCTGCCAGAAAACTGGTATGTGGTAAGGAGTAAAGAAGCAGAAAAACTCCTGCGAGCCATAGATTACAGGTATAGGTATAATGAAAAGCTCGGGGAATTTGACCATCCCAACCTTTATGTGGTGCTTACACCCTCTGGAAGGGTGTCAAGATACCTGTATGGTGTTAACCCAAAGCTTAGAGACCTTGAGCTTGCAATGCTTGAAGCCAAAAGGGAAAAGGTCAGGCTGAGCCCCATCGAGGGCTTCTGGTTGAGATGCTTTAGGTATAACCCAGAAAGGGGGACTTACGAGGTAGATTGGTTTTTTGTTCTCAACGTAGCAGGTGGAATGTTCACCTTTACCCTTGTTCCCGCCCTGGTGTGGGGCAAAGGCATTTACAAGTTCTTCAGGACAATTCCTTATTTTTTAGTAAAAAACTCTTGACATATGGTAAACAATTACTTATATTTATGAATATGAATAAAATCACCTAAGGAGGTCATAGCCATGGGTAAGAAGGTATTGCTAAGCGGTGTGCTGGGGGCTGTTGCCCTTGCGGGTAGTGTGGCAGTAGTTTATGCACAAAACCAGAAGAAGGAGGAGCTTCCCCCTCCTCCACCTATAACAAAGGAGGAGATGGAGATAGCCAAGCAGATCTACTTTGACAGGTGTGCAGGATGTCATGGAACTCTGAGGAAGGGTGCAACAGGTCCGAAGCTTACGCCTGACAGAACGCGTCAACTTGGGACAGAAAGTCTCAAGGTATTCATCACCTATGGAACTCCCGGTGGTATGCCTGACTGGGGAAGGCAAGGAATACTAAGCGACAAAGAGATAGACATATTGGCAAGGTTTTTGCAGCATGACCCACCTGCACCTCCAGAGCTATCCCTTGCTGACCTGAAAAAAACTTGGAAGGTTTATGTTCCACCAGAAAAGAGACCTAAAAAGCCCGAGCATGATAGAAACTGGCAGAACTTTATGGGTGTGATACTTAGAGACGTGGGTAAGGTGGCCATTATAGATGGGGATACGAAAGAGCTTGTAAACATAGTGGATACAGGCTTTGCGGTTCATATAATAAGATACTCCGCCTCTGGTAGATATATGTATACCATTGGAAGGGACGGAAAAGCAACCATAGTGGACCTATGGATGAAAAAACCCGACACCGTAGCGGAAGTTAAAGCCTGCAACGATGCAAGGTCCATAGACTCTTCAAAATATAAAGGACCAAAGGGGGATTTTCTTGATAGGTATGCCATAATTGGATGCTACTGGCCTCCAATGATGGTGATACTTGACGGTCAGACCCTTGAACCGCTAAAGCTAATATCCACAAGCTCCTATACCTACGACACTAACGAGTTTGTAAGGGAGGCAAGGGTAGCCTCCATAGTAGCTTCTCACCATGACCCAGAATGGATTGTGAACATAAAAGAAACTGGTCAAATATGGCTCGTAGACTACTCCAATATAAAGGCCCCAAGGATAACCATGATTGAAGCGGAAAGATTTCTGCATGATGGCGGATGGGATGCTTCAAAGAGGTATTTCCTTGTTGCGGCCAACTTTAGGAATAAGGTCTCTATGGTAGATACTAAGGAGAAAAAACTCGTAGCCAACATAGAAACGGGTAAAATCCCTCACCCGGGCAGGGGTGCCAATTTCGTCCATCCACAGTATGGACCTATATGGTGCACTGGCCATCTTGGTGAAAACACTATTGCCTGCATAGGAACAGACCCCAAGAGAAAGGAATACTTTGCAAAGGTGGTGGCAAAGACCCAACTTCCAGGCGAGGGTGGTGGAAACCTCTTTATAAAGACGCATCCAAAATCAGAAAACCTCTGGGTAGACAGACCCCTCAACCCAGACCAGAAACTGCAAAGAAGTGTGACAGTTCTTGATAGAAACACTCTTAAGGTTAAAGCCCAGATAGAAATACCTCCAGAGTTTCAAGGAAGGGCTGTTCATCCAGAGTATAACAGAGACGGCACCGAGGTATGGATTTCTGTATGGGGTAAAAAGGGCGAGCCAGAAAAGCAAGCTATACTCGTATACGACGACAAGACCCTCAAACTCAAGCACGTTATCAGAGGTGACTGGGTTGCTACTCCAGCTGGTAGGTTCAACGTATACAACACAATGAAGGATATCTACTGATGAAGAGCTTTCTCCTGTCCATTATTTTCTGCTCCCTCTCCCTTGCGGGGGGAGCGGAGCTTTATCAAAGATACTGTTCTTCCTGTCATGGTGAGGACAGGCTTGGAAAGGTCGCACCTCCCCTCTTTTCCCTCCCCCCTTTTTTCAATTTGAAAGAGGATGAAAAGCTCTACCGGGTGATAAAGGAAGGCACAACGGGCATGCCAGCCTTCAGGGAATTAAAGGATGAAGAGATAAGAGCCATAGTGGAGTTTATTAAGAAGCCTGTTGAGAAAGAAAGTCTCAAGTGGGATCAAAAAAGAATTGAAGAAAGCAGGGAAAGGGACAAGGTGGATAGGGTCAAGATTGAGAACCTGGGAGATTACACCCTTGCTGTAGAAAGGGGCAGAAACCTTGTGTGGGTAATGGAGGGTAAGGAGGTTCTTGCTAAGTTTCCTTTCCCAAACATGCACGGGGGCATAAAGTTTACCATCTCAGGAGAGGTCTACATACCATCAAGGGATGGATGGATAGGTAAATACAACCCTTCTCAGGGAAAACTTGAAAGGATAAGAGCTTGCATATATCTAAGGAATATAGCCCTATCACCCGATGGGAATATACTTGTGGCAGGTTGCTGGATACCCTCACAGCTTGTGCTTTTTGACAGAGACCTTAATCTAATAGGAACGCTAAGGATAGAAGGAAGGATAAATGCGGTATATGAGCTATACGGTGAGCGAGCCTTCATACTCACCTTCAGAGACAAACCCATTGTGGGATTTCTTGACTACAGGGACCTTTCCCTTGTTTACAAGCGTATAGACAGCCCTTTAGAGGACTTTATCATAGACCCTTTAGAGGAATACCTCATAGGAAGCACAAAGGATGGGCTCAAGGTTTATTCTCTGAGTGAACTAAAGCCGATAAAGGAAATAAAAGCGGTGGGGATTCCACACCTTGCCTCTGCTTACTTTTGGTATTCAAAGGGAAGTTTTTATTTTGCAACACCCCTGCTCAGAAAGGGAACCCTTTCCATATGGAGGGCATATCATTGGGAGCATGTAAAGGATATACCGCTGGGTGGAGAAGGCTTCCTCGCAAGGAGCAATTATGGAACGCCTTTTGTTTGGGTTGACAACTCATCAGACCAAATGCTTCTTGTAGACAAAAGAAGTCTTGAAATAAGAAGCATCAAACCCGTAGAGGGCAAGAGGGCAACCCATGCTGAGTTCACCGGTGATGGAAGAATAGCCTACATAAGCGTCTACGAAAGGGATGGTGCCCTTGTGCTTTACGATGGTGTAAACCTTAAAAAAATTGCGGAATATCCTGCAAGCCATCCTGCTGGTAAGTATAACTTTATAAACAAGTCAAGGAGGTTTGATTCCGCACAGCTTGGCTATCAGGTCTTCATGGAAAAATGCTGGGGCTGTCATCATACTACAAAAGAAGCTTTTGGACCACCCCTTAAGTGGTCTGTGCAAAACAGGAGTATCTCCTTGGTTATGGCTCAAATAATTGACCCTCAGAACACCTACAGGCTTCTGGGCTACTCAAGGAACGCCATGCCAAAGATGGAGCTGAAAGAGGAGGAGCTGAAGGCTCTTTTAAAGTTTATGGAGGCTTTGAAAGATGGCTGGATGGATTGAAGCCATATCACAGATAAAAAGACCACACCTTGGCGGAGATATACCCATACTCGTTTTTAGAGCCTTCAGGGTTTTTACAGGTATGTATTTAGAGGATGTGATAGGAGAAAAAGGTGCTATAACTTTAATCCAGAATGCAGGAAGAGAGTTAGGGAAGGAAGTTGGAAAAAGTTTAAAGGACGAAAAGCTCGATAGCTATCTTGGAAGGGTAATAGACTTTGTCAAAGATGCAAAAATAGGTCTTCTAATACCTGTGGATGTAAATCAGGAAAGAATAATAGTTTCCTTAGATGAGTGTATAACCTGCTCAGGCATGCCCAATATAGGCAAAAGGATATGCCATTTCGAAGCTGGTTTTGTTGCGGGTATTGTAGAGGTTTACACAGGTAAAAAGGTAAGAGCCTATGAAACAAAATGCAACGCTCATGGAGATGGTATATGTGAAGTCCATGTGGAGTTGAACTATGCTTAGAATAACTGAATACATAAAAGATACTCTTGAAGGAAAAAAGCCAAGACGTCTTGAAGGTCTTATGCTCATCTGGAACCTTACCAACACCTGCAACCTGTATTGTAAGCACTGCTATTCTTCCGCCAATCAAGAAAGAGAAGGAGAACTTACCCATGAGGAGGTGGTGAGCCTTGTGTATAGATTGCCTTCTGTGGGAGTAAGGTTTGCCATACTATCGGGTGGTGAACCTCTCCTACGGGAGGACATTTTTACTCTTGCTAAGCTTTTGAAAGAAAGAGGCATAAGCACATACCTTTCCACTAATGGTCTTCTCGTGAAGGAATGCATTGAAAAGATAAAAAAGCACTTTGACTATGTGGGCATAAGTATAGACGGTGAGCCAGAAGTTCATGATGCCTTCAGGGGTAAGAGAGGAGCTTTTGAAGAATCCCTGAAAGCCATAAGGGAATGCATAAGGGAGGGCATAAGGGTAGGGCTCAGGTTCACTCTTACTCCTGTTACTTCAAAAAGCCTACCCTTTGTCTTTGACCTTGTGGAGAGGGAAGGAATTCCAAAAATCTACATATCTCATCTTGTATACTCTGGCAGGGGCAAAAAGCTTTCAGACCTTGAGAAGGAGGAATACAGAAGTTGGGTAAGGTTTGTTATTAACAAATCCTTTGAATATGTGGAGAGAGGACTTCCTATAGATGTAGTCACAGGCAACAACGAGGCGGATGCGGTCTTGCTATACAGAGAGTTTGTAAAGAGGTATACAAGGTTTGCAGAAAGCTTTTACGAAAGACTTCTTTTGTGGGGTGGTAATCAGGCAGGTGTTAGGCTTATGAACATAGACTTCAGAGGCAATGTAAAACCTGACCCCTTTTTCTTCCACAGTGTGGGCAATGTAAGGAAAGAGGACATAGTCAAAATATGGCAGGGTAATGGGCTACTGGGTTTTCTCAGAGAAAAACCACGGAGGCTTAAGGGGAAGTGTGAGAAGTGTTCCTTCATAGGTATATGCAACGGAAACTCAAGGGCAAGGGCTTATGCAGTTTTTGGAGATTACAGAGAGGAGGACCCAGCATGCTACCTATGATATTATTTCTCTTAATCCTTCCTGTCCTTGTCCTCGCGGAAAAGCTGTATGTGGTTGAAAGGGAGAGAGGAAGACTTGCGGTTATAGAGGACGGAAAACTTGTAAAGGAAATAGAAGGGCTTGGAAATCTAAACCATGCAACCCTTAAGCCATGGAAGGGTAAAGCCTATCTCATAAGCAGGGATGGATACTTAAGCCAGATAGATATACAAAGGGATGAACTCTTGAAAAGGGTAAAGGTTGGAGAGAGCACCATAGGCATAGACTTTACAGAAGACCATGTGGTGGTCGCCAACTACGAACCAAAGACAGTTGTGGTCCTTGATGAAAGGTTAAACATAGTTCGGAGCTTCAATACGGGTTCAAGGAACGTAGGCATAAAGGGCTTTGAGGGAGGCTTTGTCTTTTCCCTCATGGACAGGGATGAGATATGGCTCGTAAGGAATGGAGAAGTAAAGGTCTTTAAAGAAGTAGGAGCTATGCCCTTTGATGCCCTTCTTAAGGGGGATGTTTACGCGGTAGGCTTTTTTAAGGAGGAAGGCGTTGGGCTTTTGAACATAAAGGATGAAGGCTACAGGAAGGTTTTCTTTACTTCTGGCGATAAAGAGGTGGTTTTTAAAATACCCCACTTTGGCACGTGGGGACTTGTGGATGAAAGGGCTTTCATTCCTGCGGTTGGTGAAAGAAGGCTTTACGTGGTAAACCTCAAAGGCTTCAACCTTGAGGGTCATATAGACCTATCAGGACTGCCCGTCTTTGCTACCACCTCACCAGACGGTATTTATATAGTGGTGAACTTTAGCGGAGACAGGGAGGACTACATAGCACTTGTGGAAGCAAAGGCTATGAAGGTAATAAAGGAGTTGCGAGTAGGCAGAAGGGTAATGCACACGAGGTTTTCTAAAGATGGGAAAAGGCTTTACATCTCCTCCTACTTTGACTCAAAACTTAGAGCCTTTTCAGTGCCGGAGCTAATACTACTTTACGAAGTTGATGTTCCAAACCCCTCTGGGATATTTCTAATAAAGTAAGGAGGTGTAGCCATGGGTAAGGTCTATCTTGTGGGAGCAGGTCCGGGAGATATAGAGCTTTTAACCCTTAAGGCTTACAGGCTCATAAAGTCTGCGGACGTTATACTCTACGACAGGCTTGTAAACCCTGAGGTATTATTGCTTGCAAGACCAGACTGTGAGCTTGTGTATGTGGGTAAAGAGGATGGAAAGCATACCATAGAGCAGGAAAAGATAAATGAGCTTCTCCTTCAATATGCTCATACGAGGGAAATTGTGGTTAGGCTCAAGGGTGGAGACCCCTTTGTCTTTGGAAGAGGTGGTGAGGAGGCTCTGTTCTTAGCCCAGCATGGCATAGACTTTGAGATTGTCCCAGGTATAAGCTCCGCTATAGCAGTCCCAGCCTATGCGGGTATTCCTTTGACCTTTAGAGGCATCTCTTCTTCCTTTGCGGTTATAACTGGACATGAAGACCCTAAAAAGAAAAACTCAAGCATAGACTGGAAAGGTCTCAAAGGAATAAACACTCTTGTTTTTCTTATGGCGGTTTCTAACAGACAGGAGATAGCAAGAAGGCTTATTGAGGTGGGTAGGGAGCCAGATGAACCTACCGCTTTTATAGAAAAGGGAACAACATCAGAACAGAGGGTTGTCATAACAAACCTTGGAGAACTTTCTGAAAATCCTCCAGAGATAAAGCCACCTGCGGTTATGGTAGTGGGAAAGGTGGTTGGACTTAGGGATTATATGAACTGGTTTTCTGCCTTTGAAAAAATCCACGAAGTTCCTCTAACTTAAGAAACAATTCCTTAGAAGGGTTATTTCTTGGTGTTTTCCTCGCTTGTCTCTTTCAAAAAGTCTTTTTATGATTTTAAAGTAAATAAATTATCAAGGAGGTAATTATGCTAAGAGTTGATATTCAAAAAGAGTTCTTTTTGGGAAGGGTTCTTCCAAAGGTTGTGAAAAGGGATGGTGCTTTTGTGGACTTTGACAGAGGCAGAATTGAGCGAGCCATTTCAAAGGCCTTCAAGGCTGTGGGAGAGCCTCTTGATGGGCAGGTTCTTGAGGAGCTTGTGTTGGAAGTTGTAAAAAGGGTCCTGCGGTCTGACAGACCTGCGGTTCACGTGGAAGAAATACAGGATATAGTGGAGGAAACGCTTATACTCCATGGCTTTGCGAAGGTTGCAAAGGCTTACATTTTATATAGGAAGAAGAGGGAAGAACTAAGAGATATATCAAAGGCTATAGTTGATGCGGAAAGAGTCGTTCAAGATTACATACACCAACAAGACTGGAGAGTTCAGGAAAATGCCAACGCAAGCTATTCCTTTTCCGGTCTCATGCTCCACACCGCGGGAACTGTTATAGCCCACTACACTCTTACACATGTCTATCCTGAAAAGATTGCGAAGGCTCACAGGGAGGGCGACCTTCACATACATGACCTTTCTCATGGTATAGTAGGATACTGTGCGGGGTGGTCTATGGAGGACCTTCTGAGAAAGGGTTTTAGAGGAGGTCCAGGTAGGGTTACCGCAGGTCCTGCAAAGCATCTATCTTCTTTTCTTGGTCAGATGGTTAACTTCCTTGGAGTGACCCAGATGGAGTTCGCCGGTGCTCAGGCTCTAAATTCTGTGGACACCTTCCTTGCACCCTTTGTCAGATTAGACAAACTTGGCTATGGTGAGGTGAAACAGCTCATTCAACAGCTTATCTTTTCCCTCAACGTCCCTTCAAGATGGGGAGGGCAGGCACCTTTCATAAACTTTTCCTTTGACTGGACAGTGCCAGAGGATATGAAGGACAAGCCTGTCATAATTGGAGGCAAGGAAAGACCCGATATAGGCTACTATGGGGAGTTTCAGAAGGAGATGGACATGATAAACAAAGCCTTTATGGAAGTGATGATGGAGGGGGACTATGAAGGCAGGATATTCTCTTTTCCCATACCCACCTACAATATAACCCCAGACTTTGAGTGGGATTCGGAAAACGCAAAGCTTCTATGGAAAATGACCGCCAAGTATGGCATACCGTATTTTCAAAATTTCATATCCAGCTCGCTAAAGCCCGGTGATGTAAGGAGTATGTGTTGCAGGCTACAACTTGACCTGAGGGAGCTAAGAAGTAGGATGGGGGGTCTTTTTGGAAGTGCGGACAAAACAGGCTCTATAGGGGTTGTCACCATAAACCTTCCGAGAATAGGCTACCTTTCAAAATCTGAGGATGAGTTTTTTGAAAGGCTCTCCGAGCTCATGAACCTTGCAAAGGAAAGCCTTGAGATAAAGAGGAAGGTCATAGAAAGAAACCTGAAAAAAGGCCTTATGCCCTACTCAAGGGAATACTTGCAGTCCTTTGACACTTTTTTCTCCACCGTAGGTCTCGTGGGTATGAACGAGGCTTGTCTTAACCTTCTTGGCGTATCCATAGCGGAGCCTGAAGGCAAGGCCTTTGCTATAAAGGTGCTTAGATTTATGAGAGAGAAACTTTCGGACTTTCAGGAGGAGACAGGACATCTCTATAACCTTGAAGCAACACCCGCAGAAAGCACATCCTACAGGCTTGCAAAGATTGATAAAAGTAGGTATGCGGACATAATAACCGCAGGGGAAAAAGAACCTTATTACACCAACTCAACCCACCTACCAGTTAACCACACCGATGACCCTTTTTTTGTGCTTGAACATCAGGCTGACCTCCAAAGGCTTTACACGGGAGGAACCGTTATCCATGTTTTCCTGCAAGAATCTCCTGATGAACTTGCGGTAGCAAGGTTCATAAAAATAGCCTTTGAAAAATACCCTATACCCTATCTTACTATAACTCCTACCTTTTCTGTTTGTGAGGACCATGGATACATAAGAGGAGAACACTTCCACTGTCCACATTGCGGAAAGCCTGCAGAAGTCTACTCAAGGGTAGTAGGATACTACAGACCTGTTCAACGATGGAACAGGGGCAAGCAGGAGGAGTTCAGGCAGAGGCTTGAATATAATATTTAATCGGAGTTTCCACTGGCACGGGTTGGTTCATGCCTGTGCCTGCTTTCCACATCCGCAAGCTCCGCTATGGTGGTTGTGGTGAGGTATTCCAGTATTCTCTCCCTTAGCTCAGTCCACTTGTGATGAACCACACAGGGAGAACTCTGCCACTCCTCACATCTTCCCGGTCTTAAAGCACAGTAATCCAGCTTGTAGTCCTCGTCAAGGTATCTTATAACATCCATTATGGTTATGCTCTCTGGCGGGACCGCAAGGGTAAAACCTCCCGTTGGTCCTTTGTAGGATTTTAAAACCCTCTCCCTTGCCAGCTTGTGAAAAATCTTTGAAAGAAAGGGCTTGGGAATCCTTTGGGCTTCTGCGATTTCTTCTACCTTGACCAGCCTGTCTCTGTTTAGGGCAAGGTAGGCCAAAGCCAATAGGGCATATTTAACAGTTTCTGAGTATATCATGAAAATAAATTATATGTCAAAAGACCCCTTTTGTAAAGTTAAGATTAGAATATAAGAATGTTCCCCTCAGATTGGTGGAAAAAGGCGGAGGAAAGGCTCTACAACCTACAGAAGGCAAAAGAAAGTCTTGAGGAGCTTCTAAGAAGACACCCTGAGCCCCAGAGCCTTGTGGATTATCTCAACGAGAGGCGGTTTTTGCTCCTTCTTGAGCTTCTTGACCAGTCGGAGTGCCTTAGAAAATTCCTTGTAAACCACCCAGAGGAGTTTCAGAGAACCATACCGGGTCTTTGGTATGTCTTCAAGGATAGGAGGGTATACTTGCGGGAACTTGAGGAGCTTTTATCTAACTGCGTGTCTGATGAGGACTTTTCAAAGCGTTTGGCTTATTATCGGCATAGGGAGCTTATGAGAGTCATGGCAAAGGAGATACTGGGCACCGCCCGGTATGAGGAGCTACTCCAAGAGTATTCACAGCTACCAGATGCCATGCTGGAGCTTGCCTACAGAAGAGCCTATCAGGAGGCAGTGGAGAAATACGGAGAACCCCTTGAGGAAGGGGGAAAGCGGGCCACCGCCTGCATAATCGCCCTTGGAAAGTTAGGAAGTTATGAGCTCAACTACTACTCGGATATAGACATAATGTTTATCCATTCTACAGACAAGGGTCAGGCGGGAAGGCTCACACTCAATGAGTTCTTCTCATGGGTATTTCAAAAGGTTTTTAAACTCCTTACACAGATAACGCCGGAGGGAAAGCCCTACGAGATAGACCTAGACCTCAGGCCCTTTGGAAAGTCTGGACCCATAAGCATGTCCTTGAGAAGTGCAGAGCTATACTACGAGTCTTACGGGAGAACCTGGGAGCGTTTTGCCCTGCTTAGGGCAAGGTACTCTGCGGGTGACGAAGAGCTTTACAAAGTCTTTGAAAGAGAGGTTAAAGAACCCTTTGTCTTCAGAAGGTATGTGGACTACAGGATACTTGAGGAGATAAGACTTATAAAGGCTCAGATAGCCAGCGAGGCAAAAAAACGTCTTTTGGGCAAGAACAACATAAAGACAGGAGAAGGAGGTATTCGAGAGGTAGAGTTTGCAGTTCAGTCCCTTGTGCTACTGCTCGGTGGCAAGTTTCCCTTTATAAGGGAGAGCAACACCTTTAGGGCAATATGGAAACTCAGCCAGAAAGGTGTCTTTTCAGACGAGGAGGCAGTATTTCTGGAAAGGGCTTACGAGTTTCTCAGGAGGCTTGAACACAAGGTGCAAATGTGGAACTGCACGCAGACCCAGAGCTTCTCAGAGGCGGATATACCAAGGCTTGCAAGAGCTATGGGCATGCAGGAGCAGGAGCTAAAGGGAAAATACCAAGAGTTCACAAGAGGCGTAAGCCTTATCTTCTCTCAGATAATGCCCTCTCAGGAAGAGGAGGACCTACACCCCATACAAAGAGCCTTGCTCAATGGAGACC
>Ga0209080_1000562_pt1 | contig 24153 bp, 25 predicted proteins | sample JNZ110809AmetaG_FD_184123 | JGI IMG/M metagenome (GOLD analysis project Ga0209080, IMG submission 184123) | Hot spring microbial communities from Jinze hot spring, China to study Microbial Dark Matter (Phase II) - JNZ 110809A (SPAdes) (version 3) ...
TTAACAGCGTGTAGAATATCATAGTGAATAAAACGCCAAAACATATCAAACACTCGAAATTTCGGATAAACATCAGCAATGTAATGAGCAAGAGCCCAATAATCATGAATGTAGCCAGCAAAAGCAGAACAATGTCACCTACACCCAATCCAAGTCTTAAATAATAGACTGGAAGGAACATGCTTGTTAAATTGCTGGAGAGGAAGTAAATGCATGAGGCAACACCGAGGGCTTTAAAATCCTTTTTCTGCAACGAACCCCTCTCTATATCACCTTAGTAGGTGATATAAATTGCAGTATCTTGAGGGTTATTTAGGCTTTTTTGGAACCTTCATATAAGTTTTAGCAAATACCTATTCAAGGAGTTTACTGTACCACACGTAGGTTTGGCTTCGCTTGAAGCCTAGCTTTTCCATGAATCGCATGCCAGCCACATTTGTTCCTTCAACGTCCACTATGGCTATGCGGGCGCCCTTCTCCTTGAAGCGTTTTTCTAGTTCTCTGTAAAGTTTCTTGCCGATGCCTCGGCGTCGCCTCATTTTTTTCACGCCTATCCATAGGAAGTAGCCGTAGGTCCATGGGCTGAAAGGACGTTTAAGGATTGTGCCTAGGGCGAATCCAACAACCTTCTTTGAGTTTACGTCTTCAGCCACTAGGCACAGTTCTGGCTCTTCTTGGAAAAGCGAGAGTAGCTCGTTTATATTCCATGTGCGGTAGGTGAACTGAAGCTTTTCGGGTGTGAAGACCTCTTCGCTTAATCGCCAAACTTCTGGTAAATCCTCTAAGGTCATTTGCCTAACTTCAATTTCAACCTGTCTTTTGCGGGCGTGTTTATGTTTCAAAATAGACCCTTTTCAGCTGGTGGTTTCAGGCTAGATTTTGCTGAAAGGCAATATAAAAGATTCTGAGGAGAAGACGTTTCAAATGGATTCTTGAAAATGTTTTTACCAGCCTACTGTTTAATTGTTGGCGGTGGAATTGGTGCAGCTTTCGCCCTTAAGCAACGCCATAAAGCGGACGTGCAACATGCTTAAAATCGGAGCTTCCATGCAGGTTCTGGATTATGAGCAGCGCTTCTCCTGCCTAAAAAACTTCTATGAGAGTCTCCTCTCAAACTTGATCAGAATAGGCTTCAACACAAAGGAGGCGTATGAAACCGCAAAAGAGTTTTTTGGGGCCTCCTCTGTGCGTTTTGCGGGCATAGATGGCACCATGTACTCACGTCCCCTCTTCGATCTTGTGGTCTTTTTTGGCGGCGCCTACGCCTCAACGGGGACAATAACTTTTCATGAGGATAAGCCGCCCACGGTCAAGTATGATGAGCGAACCGCCAAGCACGGCGCCGGCATATCCAGCGTAGTGCCCATCTACGTCAACGAAATTCCAGACGTGGACCAAACCTTCTTTGAGGTTTCACAGCCCGGTGAGGTCAGCCTCGGAAAGCCGCTAACCGAAGAGTCAATAATCAACAATTCAACCATCGCCAACTGGATCATGACCCTCGCTGAATATTATTTGGCTTACAGGCTTGCCACGGACATCGAACAAAATGTTCGAGTAATAATTTTGGACAGAAGCCTATCCATTGAGAGGGCAAGCCTCCTCTACGACACTTCGAAGCGCGCCTTGTGGGAGGCTAAAAGCAACATTTTAGGCTATGAGGTGGACGGGGAGCCCATAGACATCAATGATTTGACCATGGCAAGACATCTTGTCTGCAACCAGCAGCTGGGCTTGCCCCCTCCAAGAGCGGACTACCTACGCTATGCCATAATAGACTTGCTTAAACGGAAGGGGGCTTTAACACGGAGGCAGATTCTCGCGGAGTTCGACATAAAAGATGAGAAGAGAGCTAAAAGGGTTGAACGCGCCCTAAACAATCTTGTGAAAAAGGGTTTTCTAATTGAGAAGGGCGAAATTTACGCCCTAAACCAGAAGTATGCAAAGACATGGACGCGCATCAAAAAACTGGTCATACAAATAGGCGACAAATTCTTCTTCGCGGAAAACCATGAAACCGGCAACCCCATGAAGATTGTTAAGGGCGGAAAGGAGCATTGGCTCACAACCCTCGACATAGCCTTCTTAACGCTTTTCACCCTCCACATGCTGATGGAGGAATGCTGGAGTAGACGAATCCTCCTAATAGGCGTAACAAAGGACACCGCCGCCAGAGACTTTAAGCGGCAGCTCATCCCAATAATGTGCAACAACGACTTGTTGAAGGCTGAAGTTTCCCAAGAGGAGCTGGAGAAGCTGCCAAACACAGACCGCATGATCCTCCAGTCCGCCAGCATACTAAACGCAGACAAAATCACGCCGCCGTGGAGCCTCATAGAATACGACTCCGCCTTTAGGACTATGGTTTTGGACAATCAAAAACGGAAGGGCTACGTCTCGGGCGCCATCAAAAACAAGATAGGCTTGGAGAAGGTTTTCCTCAAAACCTATGTACAATTGAGCCAAGCCAAAACCGATCCCATGCTGCGGAGCAACGTGCTCCTTGTAGACCGCCTCGTATATCCGGAATATGATTACAAGCCTGAAACCACCGTTGAGTTTTGGAATGAACTCAGCGACGGTGCAAAAGAGCCCATAGAGGTAATCCTATTTATGGACAAGAACGTGCCAAATCCCATGCAAAACCTAACCATGAGCATTTTGGTGGCTATGGCGCCATCCAACATTCCAGAAGCCTTCGGGCATAACACGCCATTATTTATTGCGGACAAAATTGCCAAGTGGAATTACAGCCAATTCAAGCGGGTTGTGGACACGACAGCCGAATGGATTCTCAATAATCATAAATTGAGAAAGTTCATATTCTACATGAGCACGTTTAGAGAGAGGCGAGCGACCATTGAAGCCGCAAGAAGAGAACAAATTTAACCGCATGTGCTTCACAGACTTCGACGGAAGATTCCGAGCTAGGCTTGCAGCCGTTGTGCCCCGCTTCTTCGGCGGGGCAGAAGAGTCCAAACTGGCGGGAACCAGCGCCCGCTATACATGCCGCATAAAAGTGGAATACCAAAAGGACTTGATGGGGCTGCTGGAGGAGGGCATGCTCCTCGCCGTGAAAAACTTTAAGCAGGCGCTTATGGGCGAGGAACGCTATACGCTTATGGAGATAAGCCGAGTTTGGCCTGAACACTTTGGGCTTAAGGGCTTGTCGGATCATGGCTATTATCCCATGCAGTTTGAGATTATTGAGCAGTCTGAGGCGGATTGGCTGACGGACGACCGCTCTACCATGATGATTCAGATAGACGCAGTGCCCATAAACTATGATTTGGTGATTGGCAAGAACTGCGAGTACAGGTTTGTCAAGGGCTTCTCCTATCCGGTGGTGGGAAGCCCCGTCTACATCCTAAACAGTGAAATGATAAACCGGATGTATAACCAGAAAATCACCGAAAAGCTTGGTGTAGATCCATCTAAAACTGTGGAAGATGCCCGTCTTGACCCGAGACTCGGCGTTGTAAAGATGTTTCAGACAAGCAACACCGTTATCCCCATATACGTGGACTTCGAGAAGCTTGTGCGCTACCACTTCGGTGTTTTCGCCTTTACAGGCGGAGGCAAAAGCAACTTGATGTCCAACATTTTGAGGCGAATATTGCTTCATACAAGCGACATAAAGGTTGTTGTATTCGACATAAGCTGCGAATACGTGTTTCTGCTACTTGACTTGTTGGCGGACGAGAAAATCCCCTCAAAAGTGATTCTTGAGCATCGAATAGACTCTCTTGAACAGTTCTTCAACTCCGTAGTCAAGCCAAGAGAATACGAGGCTGACGAGCGGATAAAGTTTGGACTTAAACGTATAATGGAGCAGGGCAAACTTGCCTTCTACACGAGACCCAAACAGAAAATCCCAACATACGCTCAGTTCTTGGAGGAACTGAACGAACAGAGGAAGGGCATAACTGACAAACCCCACTATTTGAACGCTATTGATAGAATTCACGACGCCATATTGGACTATATGGAAGCACATGGCCTCGGCGAAAACCAGGAGGTAAGCGAAGACTTTATCAAATACATAGACGCCGTGTGTACAGCCACTGTGGACGAGTTCAAAGTTCACGACAAAAGCGGCCTTTACGGTTGGGCGACAACAAGAACGACTATTCTCGACCAGATAAGGAAACGCCAAGAGGAGATAAAGAAGGAAACTGGCGGTTTGACGGCGGAGAAAATCCGAGAGCTTTTGGAAGGCGAAACTAGGCTTGTTTGCATTTCCATATCTGACCCAACAACCATAAAAGAGCTTGTTATAACATTGACGAATGACTTGCTAATCCGGAGAAAACGCATGTTCCAAGTTAAGCCCTACATACTCCTAGTCTTCGATGAAGCCCAAGAATTCATTCCGGAGCTGTCAAGCGCAGCGGGAATAGACAAAAAATGCAGCAAACAGGTGGAAACACTGCTTAGGCAAGGCCGCAAATATGGTTTAGGCGTGTGCATAGCAACCCAGCGCATCGCCTATCTGAACACGAATGCGCTTCAACAGCTTCACACATACTTTGTGGGCACGCTGCCCCGCCCCTATGACCGCACATTGATAAGCGACACCTTCATGATAGACAAGGGCATACTGGAAAAAACGCTGGAATTTGCGCCCGGCGAGTGGCTTTTGTCCAGCTACATAGCCACCGGAATAGAAAATGTGCCCATATTCATAAGGGCGGATAACGCGGAAAATGAAATAGAAAAATTCCTCAGAAACGCTGTCTAGCCGATCACACTGAAAGCGGTTATAACGCCAACCACCGTTAGACATGCTGCTGCAACAACAAGCGGCATCACCAGAAAGCCGTATTTGGAGAACTCTGAAAAGGAAATCGAGCATCCCTTATCTGAAAGGATTTTCGCCCACATCAACCCAGCAAGGGCTCCGGTCAGCATGAAGTTGGCTCCAAGATTGCTTCCTACAACCAGCGCCAGCATAGCACCTAACCTAACGGTGGCAGGGGCAGAGTAGGCTTGGCTTTGAAGCGCTTTAACAAAGAATACGGTCATGGGGTGATTGTTCATTAAGCCAGCTGCAAGCGACGACAAAAATCCCACACTGAACACTGCGCTCATGAGGTTTGTGGAAACTTTTGAGAGCTCAGATGCCAACAGATCCGTCCACCCCGAAGAAGCCATACTTTCAACTATAACGAACAGCCCAATCAGAAACGGCGCTATTTTCCACGGCATCCGTCTAAGGGCTGCTGGAATATTGGAGCGTACGGTCAAAAGATTGTAGAGAAACATTATGAATGCGGCTATTAAGGCAATGATCCACGGTTGAAGACCCGTCACTGTTGATGGTAAACTCATGAGGAATATTGCGCTGCCTAGCACTGTCAAACCAAAAACGGCGCCCCTCTTGTCTCTGAGGGCTTGATGCGGCTCAACTTGCGGCTGCATCTTGCTTGGCAGTTTCCGGCGGAAAACAAGCCAGAGCAGAAGGATGCATGTGAGGGTGGCGGAAGCTGCTGGCAGAAGCATCCATTTAGCGAATTCGGCGAAGGAAAGGCCGTAAGCCTCTGCGATTACAATATTTGTTGGGTTTCCCACGTAAAGCCCCATGCCTGAAATGTTCGCCGCGAAGAACTGGGCGTAGAGGAATGGGATGGGCGAAACAGCCACGCTGCCGCACATGTAAATGATTATCGGGGTTATCGTTAATATCACAACATCGTTGCTTGTAAAAAGAGTCAGAAAAGATGTGAGCGCGAAAAGATATATGAAAAGCTTCTTACCGGAGCCGCCGGCCATTTTAACCGCTTGTAGCGCTACATACTCGAAGAGACCAGTCAAGTCTAAGGAGATGCAAATGTAGGCTAAAGATAATATCAGAACTATCACCGAGTAGGGTTTTATGTTTCCATAACCAACGATGCTCCTCACAATGAAGTTGACGTCTATTATGGAGGTTGCCCATAGAAGAGCCACGCATAAAATTGGGGCTAAACCATAGTCCAAGTGGATGTAGGCACGCTTGAATGGAAGTCTAACCCTCGGGTGTTTAAAGGTTAAGAGGATTGACACCCCAAATGCAAGCAGACTAGCCATTGACAAGAGTGTCAAAGGATCCCAGCCTCCTGCATGCCAAGCATTGTTGCCCATGGACAGCCATGCATATTTTCAACCGCGTAATAGAAGGCTGAATAAAAATTTGACGCTGGAAAAACGGCACTTTAAAGGCTAAAACGCCCAAAAGAGAGGGCTAGGCAGACGTTCCAATAAAGGAGAAAGAGGTCAAGCAATTCCGCATTTCTTGAGGAGTTTCTGCCACCTCAAGTCGGTTATCCGCTGTATTTCATCTATAAGCCTCTCGTATTTTGGCGTGAATAAGTGTCTGAAGCGTCCCTGCACCGCCAAGTATTCCCGGACAGACTTTTTCTTTTGGGGGGCCATGGCTATGACTTTGCTGGGCGCCGAAAGCTGATATTCGCCATTTATACATTCCCAGAGGGGGAAGATGCAGGTCTCCACGGCTAAGCGGGAAAGCTCTATGGATTTCGCTGGGTCGCTTCTCCAGCCACGGGGACAGGGCGCAAGAACATGTAGGAATGCCGGTCCCTCCACTTCTAGGCCCTTTCGAACTTTTATTATTAGATCCCGCCAGTAATAGGGCGACGCCGTGGCCACGTATGGGATTTCATGAGCCACCATTATGTCCGATATGGGTTTCTTGTGCTCAAGCTTTCCGGGTATAACTTCTCCCGCTGGCGAGGTTGTTGTCGCCGCGCCTAGGGGTGTGCCTCCGCTCCGCTGGATGCCTGTGTTCATGTAAGCCTCATTATCGTAGAGTATGAACAGGAAGTCGTGGCCTCTTTCAACAGCCCCTGAGAGGGCTTGTATGCCTATGTCATAGGTGCCTCCGTCTCCGGCTATAGCTATAACGTCTACATGTTCATCCTTTATTCTTCCCTTTTTCCGAAGCACTTTGATGGCAGTTTCTATGCCGGAAGCGTTGGCGGCAGCATTTTCGAAGGCTGTGTGCAGCCAGGGAACAGCCCAAGAAGTGTAGGGGTAAATGGTTGAAACAACCTCCATACAGCCTGTAGCCATAGTCACGATGGTGGGGCCTCTAACAGCCTTCAAGATAAGCCTCATAACTGTTGCTGGGGCGCAGCCCGCGCATGCCCGGTGCCCGGACATGAATAGGTCTTGTTTTTCAACGATGTCTTTGGCGGTAAACTTCCATTCTTCGCTTTGCATAGGCCCTTCACCTCCTACTCCCTTAAGCCAACATATCTTATCGGGGTTTCAACGCGTCCCCTCTGGACTATTTCTTGAAGATCCTTGTAGATGGCGCGGATCTGCATGGGACTTGTGTCCCTTCCGCCGAGTCCATAAATGTAGTTTACGACTATTGGCCGTTTTTCAGAATCGTAGAGTGCATGGCGAACCTCGTGGAAGACGGCGCCACCATGCCCGCCGAAGCTCATGCTTCTATCCATGACTGCCACGGCCTTCACGTTTTCCAGAGCCTTTCGTATACCCTCCACGGGTAATGGCCTAAAAGTGCGGATCCTTAACAGTCCAGCCTTAACGCCTTCAGCTCTAAGCTCGTCTATAACAGCTTTAACGGTGCCGGCTGTTGAGCCAAGGCAAACTGTGGCGATTTCAGCGTCCTCGAGGCAGTAGGCATCCAGCAACCCGTCGCCGTAGCTTCTGCCGCTTATTTTGGCGTATTCATCGTGCACTTGCCTAATTACTTCAAGCGCCCTCCTCATGGCTTCCTCCTGTTGACGCTTAAACTCGAAGTAGTAGTTTGGAAAGGCCAGCGGCCCGAGGGTCATGGGATTTTCAGGGTCAAGCCTTAATGGTGCAAGCTTGCCTTCATGGGTTAACACTTTTGGAAATTGGCGGACCCCAACAAACTTTTTAACCACTTCATCTGGAAGCACGCCTACATTTTCTACGGAGTGGCTTAGCTGAAAGCCGTCGAGGCAAACCATGGCTGGCAACATGACCTCCGGATGCTCAGCTATTCTAAACGCTTGAACAACTGAGTCGTAGACCTCCTGCGCGTTTTCAGCGTAAATTTGTATCCAGCCACTATCCCTCTGCGCCATAGTGTCCGACTGATCGCCATGAATGTTTATGGGCGCCGACAAGGCGCGGTTTGCAATAGCCATAACCACGGGCGCACGGCAGCCAGAAGTAACAAAGAGCATTTCATGCATGAGGGCTAAGCCGGCGGAGGCTGAAGCTGTAAATGTTCTTGCACCGGTCAGCGAGGCTGCCAGACATGCGGTTAGGGCACTGTGCTCGGATTCCGTGCAGACGAAGGCTGTTTCAACCTCACCATTAGCCACATACTCGCTGAGTCTTTCAACAATAATCGTCTGGGGTGTGATGGGATAGGCGGCCACCACATCCACGTCGCACTGCTTAACGGCGTAAGCAACAGCCTCGTCACCGTTTAAAGCCAAAACCTTCTGCTCAACCTTTTCCATCATACAGCCTCCCCTACTCAAGTTTCATTTCTATTGCCTTTGTTGGGCACTCGTTGGCGCAAATCCCGCATCCCTTACAGTAGTTATAGTCAAATTCGATGTCATTTTTGTCAGCTTTCCAGTGAATCGCCCCGTCTGGACAGTAGATGGCACATAGAAGACATCGAGTGCACTTCGCCGGGTCCCTAATGGGCTTAAAGGTTTTCCAATCACCGGTCAAAAATTCGGTGTTCGGCTTCCAGCAGACCGCTGCTATGGAAATCTCCCGCCAACCTTTTTCTTGGGTCACGCTGAACGCGCCTCCCTGTAGGCTTCCTCTATGACCGCAAAGTTTTTCTCAGCTATGTCGCTTCTGAAACGCTCCTTAACGGTTTTCTTAATGCTTTCGAGGCTGACGATTCCGGTGGCGCGGGCAACAGCTCCAAGCATAGCTGTGCTTGTTATGGGAACTCCCAGAATCTTTATGGCTATTTCGGTGGCTGGAACGGTCCAAACCTCAATCCTATCATTGCCAAGCCTCTGCTTAACCTCCACGGGGCTCTCCCTCGAATTAACAACAAGCTTTCCATCCTCACTTATGCCCTCGGTTACATGCACAGTCTTCATCAACGTTGGATCCAAAACGACAACCACATCCGGATTGTAAATTGCACAGTGCAACTTGATAGGCTCCACACTTATCCTCGTAAACGCCGACACTGGAGCACCCATCCTTTCGGGACCGAACTCGGGAAAAGATTGAATATATTTGCCCTCATAAACGGCAGCTCTTGCAAGAAGCTCGCTTGCTGTCCACGCTCCCTGACCGCCTCTGCCATGCCACCTAATTTCAATAATCTTTTTCAAAGCTCATTTCTCCGTGGACTTTTCACAATTAGTGACACTCCAATATACATTTTTCGAAGAGAAGAAATGAAAATTAAAATTCAAAGCGCGTTTTAGGGCTGGGACATCAGATCCCTCAAAACCTCTTTAATGGGGGCTTCTAAGAGCTCTCTAACACGGTTTAGAAGCTCAACGCCCTCTTTTGTTGTTGAATAGTACTTCATGCGCCTTCGCCCCTTCTCCATCCATTCACCCTTTATTAAACCACTCTCTTCAAGCTCATAAAGAAGCGGATAGACAACCCCAGGATGAAAACTCCACTCGGTCAGTCTCCTCAACTCCTTTGAAATATGGTATCCAGACATGGGTTTTCCATTTAAAAGCCAGAGGATTAAGACTCTGCTGAAACCCTTAAGAGTTGCCTTCACAAGGTCCTTCTCCAGCTCCATAAGCTGATCTTTCACCCTTCATCTGCTCTAAACCGCTATTCTAGTGGGCAACGGGCAATATAAGCACTTTTACAATGGAAAATCTGATATATCGAGATCCAAAATGTTTACTTGAGTAGCCATGGCTAGGGTTGGCGACGCCTTCCTCCGAGGCCTTGAAAAACCAATAATCCTTTGGCTTCTATCCCGCAAGCCTAGACACGGCTACGAGTTAATAATCGAGTTTAGAAGGCTAACTGGAAGAAAACTGAAGCCAAGCATAGTCTACCCATTCCTCCACAGACTCGAAATGGAAGGCTTTGCAAGCGGCCAGTGGCTCGTCAAGGATGGACGAAAAATCAAACATTACACCCTAACAAAAAAGGGTGAAGACCTCCTGAGAAAGGTGCGGGAAACCTTCACAAAAACTCTACGAGAATTCCTAATGGAAATAATCAGCGAGAGAAAACAAGCCTAAACCGTTTAGCCGCTTCACTCATACCACTTAAGAATCTCCCTAATAGCCCTCTCCGAATAACCCATCATCCTCAACATTCTACGAATCTGACGCTTATTCACCCTCATCCCCTATCCAAAATTAGACAAAGGCATCGATAATGAATATTCCAAATTCAGATATATCCTAACTCTGAAAGTGCCTTTGAAATAAGAAATTATCATGGAACGCCTCGGAATGATGTTTTAGTTCCCGGAAAACGAAAAGTAGCGGGGGTTCATTAAAAACAATGTTGAAGGCGCCGGGGGTGGGATTTGAACCCACGCGGCCCATGTGGGCCACAGGCTGTTGGGCTTGTGTTGTCTCCAGGCCTGCTCCCTACCAGACTAGGAGACCCCGGCGCGCTGTACTTTTTCAATGTTTCTTGTTGGGGGTAATTATCCTTTTACATGTTGTCGTGTTGGTGGTGTTTATTATTTTTGGGCCATTAGTACTCGGTAGCCGCTTTCTCTTGCCAGTATTGTGCAGTTTCCGAAGGTTTCTTGGAAGATTTGTTGCATTCTTTTTCCGCCTATTTTTGACCTTAAAACCATTTGTAGCGTCGCCTTTTCCGTCATGTGTTTTGGTGCCTCGGTTATTATGGCTTTGACTGTGGCTAGTCCGGCGCTTACTGGCGGGTTTGAGAGGATGCAGTTGAACAGCATGCCTTCAACTGGCTCATATAGGTTGCCCCGCTTGACTTCGGCGTTATAAACCTTGTTTAGTTCGATGTTCCGTTTTGCCAGCTGGACTGCCCGCTCGTTTACGTCCACCATGACCACGTGGAGTTTTGGGTTAAGCGAGGCGGCGGCTATCCCAATGGCGCCGTAGCCGCACCCAACATCTAAGACCAAACCGCTTTCCGGCAGTATCATGGATTCTATTAGGAGTTTTGTGCCTAAATCCACGCGCTTTTTTGAGAAAACCCCTGAGGCTGTTAGGAATTTGAAGGTTTTGCCGCGGAGACAAGCCTGAATAAGCCTATAGCGGGGTTTAACTTTTGGTTTTTCAGAGAAATAGTGGTTTATTCCGCCGCTTTTTGTGGTCATATTTCGCCGCTCTTCCAGCATTTGGGGTATGTGCCCCGGGGCATTAGAACACGTTTAACCCTTGCGACGATGCCATGATCCATACCGAGAATTTCCTCGCTGGAGGCTTGAGCCTCCGCCAGAGCTACGGCTTCACCCTTCAAGGTGAAGATTGCCACTGTGGATCCAGCGGTTATGCCCGTTTCAAGAGACAAAACACCTGGGGCTGTTAGGCTTGCACCGTGACATATAGCGTCCACAGCTGTGTCCCTCACATAGATTTTTGGAACAAGCGCCAAGGCCTTTTCCATTGGTTGAATGAACTTTTTGAGAACTGCATCGTCTCCACCCTCCCGCCACTTGGAGAACCAATATGCCACATCATGAAGTGTTACAAGCCCCTCCTCTTCGACAAAGGGGCCTGCCCTTGTTCGGCGGAGCTCCTGCATGTGAGCGCCGCAGCCTAAAACTTCGCCGATGTCATAGCATAGCTTGCGGATGTATGTGCCTCCTTCGCAGCCAACCTTGAAGAGAACGTTTCGCCCCTCCATTTCCAGAAAGTCTATATAGTATATTTTCCTTGTGCGGAGCTGCCGCTTCACCGAGGCCCTTAAGGGGGGACGCTGATAAATAGTGTCCTCGAATTCCTTGAGCACTTCTTTGACGCGATTTTCTGGGACGTCGCCGTGAAGCTTCATAATGCACACGTATTCTTTTCCGCTTAACAGCAGGGCTTGCACAACTTTCCTAGCTTCTTCCAGCGTTATGGGGAGAACGCCGGTCACGTTGGGATTTCCCTAAACCCCTTCGAAAGCCCAGAGGGTTTCTAGGGTCCCACCGTGGCCGACGTATTCCACGCCTATTATTCGCTTAACCCATGCGGCTACTTCATGGCTTGTGGGTCCAGCTGGCTTGTCGAGGTTTATGACGCCGAATCTAATGTAGTCTTTGGCTGGGCGTTCTTCTGGTTTACAGCCATATTTCGGGCTTGTCTCGCCCTCAGCCTTCACCAGCAATTTACGTTCAATCATCCATGGAGCGGGGCTTCTAGGCATTTTAAACAGTGCACCTCTAAAGATTAGAGAATAAGGGGCGCCCTAATAACAATTGTTAGATCCGGGCGAGGACGGGCTTGACGGGTTGAGTCATAGCATCTAAGAGGCCTTTGGCCTTCAAGGCTTCAACGACTTCATCGTCGGAAGCCCCCCGCTTAATGTCGATCTTCTCAGCTAAAGGCTCCAAGTGGTTTATGTTTGCCCTTCGCCTCTTAACACCCGTAATGCTTTTAGGCCCTGTGACAAGCACAAAGTTCTTGTCTATTATGTCGACTATCACGCATTTTCTGCCCGCTTCCCTTCCGCAGATTTTAACGCATATTCTGCCAACTTCTATCGCCGGCATGAGCAGCCCTCCATTTCATAGGCATAGACGTAAACATCAACGCTCCCATTTATAAAATTTCAGCTTGAAACTCTATGAAATCACAGAAACAGAGTGGGGATTGTTCATGTTAGGAATTTTTTCACAACATTGTAGAGGACGCTTGTCCCGAATACAAGGTTGTTTATTGATATGCGCTCGTCTACGCCGTGCACCATCTTGAGGATTTCGCCATAAGGCAAATCGGATAGGGCTGGCTGGAAACCATAGCATACCGCGTTCATTTTTCTGAAGAACCTTGAGTCTGTTCCCCCTGTCAGCAGGATAGGAGCTACTGCACAGTTGGGCTCAAACTCTCTGAGGGTTTCCACCATAATCCTATAGAGGGGTGTGTTGGTAGGCGACTCTGAGGGTTCATTGGCCTGGATAACCTCAAACTCGAGCTTGTTTAGGTCTACATCCTCCAAGAGCTTCTTTATGTGGTTTAGCGCCTCCAGTGTGGTTTGCCCCGGAAGTATTCTACAGTCGAAGACTGCCTCGCATTCTGATGGAATTATGTTCTCTTTGATGCCGCCGTGAATGATGGTGGGGGCTATGGTCATCCTCAACATGGCCCGAAGCTCCTCAGCCATAGCCTTATCCTTTTGGGCTAGCTGGTCCAAAATTTGGTCAGCGGCAGTTGGGTTTTGAAGCAGAAGCCTAAGGGTTTCCCCCGCCTCCTTGTTTTCCTCTGCCATAACAGTCAAAAACTCCTTAACGGTCGGCGTCAAGGCAATTTCCGCGCGATGGTTGCCAAGCCTGTCCACAACCCTGCTTATGCGAAGGATGGCGTTATCGGCGGCACCCGGCACTGAACCATGTCCAGGTCTGCCCTTGGCCTTAACCTTAAACCATAATATGCCCTTTTCGGCTGTTTGAATTGTGAAGACGTTTTTGCCGTTCACGGGGACCGCTTGGCCTCCCCCCTCATTTATAACATAGTCCGCCCTAACCTTTTCCGGATGGTTTTGGACAAGCCAGCCAGCCCCGTATTCTCCGCCTTTCTCCTCGTCGGCTGTTGCCGCCAATATAACGTCGCCTTTAAGCCTCACACCGTTGCGTTTCAGAAGCTTCATGACCATAACCTCCATGGCCGTCATGGACTTCATGTCTAAGGCGCCTCTACCCCAGACAAAGCCATCCTTAACCAGTCCAGAGAAGGGATCTACGCTCCACTCTTTAGGGTTGGCGGCCACCACGTCCAAGTGGCTGAGCAGGAGAAGGCTTGGCCCTTCACCAGTGCCCTTTAGACGGGTAATTATGTTTCCCCTTCCCGGAGCGGATTCCAAAACCTCACATTTGAAGCCTTCCCTTTCAAGAGTTTCAGCTAAATATTTGGCTGCTTGGGTTTCGTTTCCAGGAGGGTTTGTCGTGTTTATCCGAATCAAATCGCTCAGAAGGGTTGTGATTTCTTCTCCGATTTCCTTTAGAAGCCTTGCACCCATAGGTTTTCACCGCTTAGCCTTCAATCTATAGCGGTAAGCGATTTAAGGCTTTACAAGTTTAGCATGTTAGGTGGAAGGCGCCGACAACCCGCTTGCCCGCCTTCAAAAGCTCATTGAAGGTTTTAAAGGCTTCCCTTGTCGGCTGGGCTATGAGCTTTATCCCCCGATCTTTTAGGGCCTTCTCAACTTCGGGCAGAACTTTAACGAGCCCCAAATAGCCTGTGCCAACAACCAAAACCCTTGGAGGAGGCGTTGCGGAGAGAACATCCCTCAAGTCTTCCAAGCAGAGTTGGTGTCCCTCCCTCCTCCACCATCCGCTTAAGACCTTTTCTGGGAAAACTATGAGGTCGCTTGTATAGCGTTTCCCATTAACAACCATCACGCCGAAATCATAAGACTCGATCATTTCGCCACCAAATATTAGGTTCTAGATTATTAAGAAATTTAAACCCTAACGCTGAGAGGATTATTGGCATGAAAGTCCTGCCAAGAAGCTTCTACGAAAGGGATCCAGCCATCGTGGCAAGGGAGCTCCTTGGAAAGATGCTTGTTAGACATCTAGAAGGCCAAATTTTAAGCGGGAAAATTGTTGAAACAGAAGCCTACTACGGCGAAAACGACCCGGCCTCAAAAGCCTACATGGGGAAAAAGCCCTTCAACGAGCCCATGTTCAGCGAGGTCGGCAGAACGTTCATTTACATGGTTCATGGAAACTGGCTCCTAAACATAGTGGCTCACCCAAAAGGCGAGGTTGGCGCCGTTCTGATAAGGGCCCTCGAACCTGTCCAAGGAATAGAAACCATGAAGAAGAACAGGAAAACCGGGGACACGAAAGCCCTGACAAACGGGCCTGGAAAGCTAACCAAGGCCTTGGCCATAACAAAAAAGCTGAACGGTGTCGACGTTGCCAACTCCAACAGCGACTTAACCATAACATACGGTGAAGGCGAGCCCTTTGAAATTTGCACTTCCCATAGAATCGGCGTGAAGGCAGACCTTCCCCAGAAATTGAGGTTTTACATTAAGGGAAACGCCTTTGTCTCCAGACCATAGGGCGCAGTTTAAACCTTATTTATTTAAGCGTTGCCAGATATAGAAGCGAAAGAGGCCCACATAAATGCTTAGTCAAGAAACCGCGGCAAGACAGGAGAGAGACATAACAAAAAAGGTTATCGGTTTAATCTCGGACACCCATGTTCCAGTTCGCGCCCGGGAAATTCCCAGAAAAGTCTTCGAGGTTTTTGAAAAGGTTGACTACATAATCCACGCCGGCGACTTGGTGGATTTAACAGTCATAGATAAACTGGAGCAAATCGCGCCAGTCCTAGCCGTCTATGGGAACATGGATGGGCCGGAAATCCGCGGAAAACTTCCCAAAATGAATTCCCTCAAAGTTTTCGACTGGAAGGTCGGGGTTATGCATGACCCGGGAACCATCTTCGGCATAGGAAAAATGAGGGAAATAGCCAAACAAAACGGCTTCCACGTGCTCGTTTATGGGCACACTCACCATGCGAACATAAAGTGGGAAGGCGAGATCCTATTCATTAACCCCGGCAGCCCCACAAATCCAGTCCCCCCATTCATTACAAAACCAACCGTTGGACTATTAACAATAACCAAGGAGAAAATTTCACCCGAAATTGTTGTGCTTTCATAGGCTTGCTTCACTTTAACTTATCTCCCCCCACGGCTTGAAACTGCCATTCCACAGCATTATTTAAAAGGCATAGCAGGGCTGAATAGTGGCCAAGGCATCCAGTGGAGGACCGCAATCATGGAGCATTGTAGAAACCCGTGGAACAAAAATTGCAGAAATGACGACATTGGAGTTTACATAGTCTTTAAGGGTGAAAAGCTTCCCATCTGCAAGCGCTGCTGGAACAAAATAGCTGATAAAGACCTGGAGTGGTGAAAACCCCATGGAAGGCTTAACCCTGAATGTGGCTAAATCCTTCCTCGGAAAAAACGTCAACCTTCACCTTAAAGACGGCTCGGTCATAGTTAATGTTCGGGTGGACGAGATCCGCAGGGATGCATTGAAGGGTGAGGTTTTCGTAAAATGTATTCCCTACGGGAAGGCCGCTGCCCTCCAAATACCCCTAAGAAACATCGCTTGGGTGAAGCTTCTAAACCTCAACCTAATCGAGGCCGGCGGCAGGCAAAGCAGCTAGCAATGTTAATTTTACATAAACGCCTTAAATAGGCTTAAATAGGCTTGAGGCATTCTTCGAATTCGTGGTTTAAATGCCCTGCACAGTCATAGTTGGCGGTTTCTGGGGCGACGAGGGTAAGGGAAAAATTGTCTCTTACTTAGCCTTAAAGGACAAGATTGATGTTTGCGTGCGAACAGGCTCCGTTAATGCGGCGCACACCGTTTGGTTTGAGGGGAAACGCTACGCCCTCCACATGGTTCCATCATGTTTTGTCTATGAAAAATGCCGTCTCCTCATAGGTGCTGGGGCAAACATTCACGTGGCAAAATTCCTCGAAGAAGTTGAATTGACAAACGTGAAAAACCGGATAGGTGTGGATTACCAAGCCTCAATAATAGAGGAAAAACATTCCGAGCAAGATAAGACAAACGCCCATTTAAGGGGCATAGGCACAACAGGCTGGGGTGTTGGACCAGCCATAGAAGAGCGTGTCCGCAGAACAGCCAAACTAGCCAAAGACGTACCAGAACTCCAACCCTACCTAACCGATGTGGCGCTGGAAGTTAACACAGCCATAGACTCCGGCAAAAAGGTCATTTTAGAGGGAACACAGGGTGTGATGCTCTCCCTCTATTATGGAACATACCCCTACGTTACTGGAAGAGACACCAGCGCCTCAGCCATATGCTCTGAAGCCGGTGTGGGTCCAACAAAGGTTGACGAAGTCCTCGTGGTCTTCAAGTCTTTCATGACAAGGGTGGGCGCGGGACCCCTGCCTGGTGAAATTTCGAAAGAGGAGGCCATAAAGCGTGGATGGTTTGAGGTTGCAGCTGGAACAGGCCGCGAGAGACGTTCAGCCCCCTTCAACTTTGAAATCGCCAAGAGGGCTGTAATGATAAATGGTGCAACTCAAGCGGCGTTAACGAAGCTGGATGTTCTATACCCAAAATGCAGGGGCATCAGGAAATACGAGGATCTGCCCAAGGAAGCCAAGGAGTTCGTGGCTGAAATCGAGCGGCAACTGGGCATACCCGTAGTCCTGATAGGCACAGGTCAAGACGTTTTAGACGTGATTGACAGGAGAACCTAACTTAGCACCTCGTTATCTTCTGAGTGTTAATGTTAAAGCTAATAATCCAGAACACAAACTAGAGTGTAAATTCAACAGCGCATAATAAGGAAACGTTCCAGCGATGTCACAGAGCGAAAAGCCTTCACGGCTGAGTTCACCTTTTAAATTCCTCAGCAGAGACTTGAAACTAATTTTTGTTTCAAACCTTGTCGGGGCCTTTGGAGACGGTCTCTACGCCTACCTTCTGCCCTACTACATAGCGGAGGCGCTGGGGGCAACCTCTGTGGAAGTTGGAATCTTATACGCTCTAGCCAGCCTAACAGCAACCATAACGCTGCTGATCGCCGGAGTGCTTGCCGACAGATATGACAGAAAAAAGATTATGGTGGCTGGTTGGATCGCATGGCTTCCAGTACCTCTCATATTCGCTTCTGCAAGAAACTGGGTTCAAATGATTCCAGGGATGCTCCTCTGGGGCTTTTGGCTTGGTGGGCCGACAAGCACAGCCTACATCGTGACAGCAGCTGACAAAAGCAGACTTACATTGACATTCACGACTATATCATCAGCATGGTCTCTGGGCTATATTTTCTCGCCAGCCTTCGGCGGCTACTTAGCTGGAAAACTCGGCATGCAAACAGTTTTCCTCATCTCCTTCGCCTTATATGCCCTGGCAACTGTGGTTTTGATGTTCATCAGCAGCCAGCACGCCAAACAGCTAGAACAGAAAAGGCTTGGAGACTATCCATCGTCTTTGCAGCTTTTAAGGACAAAGCGGCTGGCGGCAATCTCAGCCTTTTTCGCAGCCACAATGTTTGTTCTAATGATGTTTCGCCCATTTCTGCCAAAATTCTTGGCAGACATGCATGGCTATGGCGACTTTGAAATCGGCCTTTTGGGCTCCATAGCCTTCGCCGGCTCAGCTGTGCTTGGCATAGCTCTAGGCAAATTTGGAGACATGTATGGCCAGAAGTTCGCCCTTACAGTTGCAATGGCGCTCTGCAGCTTCTCAATGACGGTTATGCTCTTAACGGGAAACCTCTGCTTACTAGCATTTGCCTTTTTCTTGATAGGCGCATCCTACGCAACATGGTCTATTATGAGCGCCATTGTGGGGTCACTAGCCCCAGAGCCAATAAGGGCCAGATGGGTTTCAATACCCCAAACAATAAGCATGTTCGCATCCATACTTGCACCATATGTAGGTGGAATGCTCTATGACATTTCACCAGCCATCCTCTTCACAGTCACCATCACAATGACCATTGCCTTGGCGCTGGCAGCCCTCGTCCAGAAGTTTTAAGCACTTGCCCCTTACTCCGGCCGTTTCCCAAGGGTTAATGTTATGGCTAAGGTTGTAGTCCCCCTCTTAACCTCCAAAATTATGGTGTCCCCGGGGCTCTTATACCGTTCCAGGTAGATCACCATGTCATCGTAGCGGTTAACTGTTCGATTATCAACCTTAACGATGATGTCTCCGCTCATTAAGCCTGCATTGTAAGCCGGGCTATCCTCAACCGCCCTGGAAATTAACACTCCGCCTATATAGTTTGGATCGCATTCCACGCCAACCCAGGGATGCTCATACTTACCCTTGGCGATTATTGCATCGGCTACCCTTCCCATTATTATGGAGGGGATAGCATAGCCTATCCCTATGAAAGCCCTCACTTCCTCTGTTGTTTCTATAGCAAATGTTACGCCTATAACTTGGCCGAGGCTATTGAGGAGCGGCCCACCGGAGTTTCCGGGGTTTACAGCGGCATCAAACTGGATAATGTCAACTATGGAGTAGGCTCCCCAGGGCTCGGGCACACCGAGATCGCTTAGCCTTAAAACTCTGCCCAGCTGGCTTACTATTCCAGCGGTCATAGAGCCTTCCAGGCCAAAGGGGTTTCCAATAGCGTAGACGGGTTCGCCCACCAAAAGTTTCGTGGAATCACCCACGGGCAGAGGCTTCGCCTCCGCAGGAAGATTGTAAACCTCCAAAACCGCAAGGTCGCTGTAGATGTCCTTGCCCTTAACAGCAGCGCTAACCTGCACGGGCTTGCCATCAATGAAAAAGGTCACTTTAAGATTGTTTTCGGAGCCTTCTATAACGTGGTTGTTCGTGATTATGTATCCCTTGCCATTCCCACCGACACGATAAACAAAACCCGAGCCAGATTTACTGCCCGCCACAACCAGAACCACCGAATTTCTGCTCAAATTGTATATTTGGACAGCCGTCAAGTTGAGCTTCTGGACATAATAAAGCTGTTCTATTAGAGTTTGAAGGCTTTCAAGTCGGGCTGAAACATCAGCATACCTGTCCTCCAAAACATTCAAACTCGACTTCAAATTCCAATAGACAAGCGAGAAACCCCCACCCAAGGCAACCGCAACAAGAAACAAGGCTACAATAAACTTCTTATCAATCCTTAAGGTGTACTCCCAACCCATAAGATCGCCCCAACCGCTCAATATACAGCCCGGAGATGCTTAACAAGTTTGCGTTAGCGCCGCCTCCAAATATTGTATGGACACTGGCTCCAGCAATATCGACTATTCTTATACTCACAGCCCCTACATTCCGGCAAATCAAAAAGTCTAGGCTTTCTACCTCCGCTAGAATCACCCTCAGACAAAGGGCTCTCCACAATAAATTTGATTTCCAATAGTTTAAGACTAACCCTCCGGTGGTGGGGCTGCCCGGATTTGAACCGGGGTCCCGAGCGCCCGAGGCTCAGAGCCTAGACCAAGCTAGCCGACAGCCCCATTTTCGATTGTGATGCTCAATTCAGTTTTTTGTGTAGGTTTAATAAAGGTGTTTTCCTAAACTTTAACCCTTGCCCAGGCTCGCGGGACTGTCGTCTTGTGGGGGGTTGGTGAAGGAGTGTCTAATCAGAGTCAGCGTTCGCGGGGAATTCGTGTTTTGAAGGCTGTTTCTTCAGCTGTTCGCCTTCAAATTTTGAGCCTCCTCTTTGATAGAGGGGAGCTCTCTTATACTGAGTTGATGAATTTTTTGAAGATGAGTCCAAGTCGGGATGCGGGGCGTTTTGCTTATCATTTGCGGTTTTTGCTTAGGACGGGTTTAGTTGAGGTTGATGCGAACTCCAAGAAGTATCGTCTAACTGATTTGGGGTGTATGGTGCTCGAGGTTGCCGAGGAGATTGAGAAGAGAGGGTTGAGACCTCAGAAGGTTCTTGTTCGCACTTCAAGGTTCACCCTTGAGGAGTTTGATGTCAACCGTATTGTGGATTCCCTTGTGAAGGAGGCGGCTATGCCTGTTGAACAAGCCAAGAAAGTGGCTAAAGAGGTGGAAAAACGCCTTTTAAAGGCTAAGACGAGATATTTGACGGCCCCATTGATAAGGGAGGTTGTAAATGGGATTCTCATTGAAAAGGGTTTTGAGGAATACCGCCACAAGCTCACCCGGCTTGGCCTTCCAGTTTATGACGTGACGCTCACTCTAAAGGAGAGAGAATTTCATGATGCCTCCAAGGTGCACGAGGAATTCGGAAAAAATGTTATCGCGGAGTACACTCTTCTAAATGTTCTGCCAAGAGACGTGGCGGACGCCCATTTATCAGGAAAACTTCACATAGACGATTTAGGCGACTGGATTTTAAAGCCAAAGGAGATGGTGCACGACTTAAGGTTTTTCTTTAAAAAGCCGGGTTCTCCGAAGTCTTTGCATTCCGCCCTAAACGTAACATTTAACGTGCTTCTGCATTCGGCAGGCGAGACCAGCGGCACTCAAATCCTTGAATACTTCAATGTTTTCCTAGCTCCCTTCATGAAGGACTTAAAGCCCGAAGAGGCTAAGGAGGCGCTAAGGCTCTTCATCCATAATTTGAATCAACATGTTGACGCTTCATTAAACCTTGAAATCATAGTCCCAGAGTACTTGGCATCGGTTCCCACCGCGGGAGACCCCAGAGACGAGTCACGTTTCTATAGAGACTTTGCAGATGAGTGTAGGCTTTTGGCGCTTCTCATCTTGGAAGTTTTTGCTGAAGAAAACCGGAAAAGGCCTCTACTTAACCCGAAGGTTGTAATTAAGCTGCGGCCAGAAGCCTTTAAGGATGAAGAGGCAGCCAAGATACTTCTTGCCGCCCACGGCTTTGCAGTCGAGAAGGGTTTATTATATTTTGCGAACGCCCTTAAAGAGGAGGAAAAATACACGGCTTTTTCACCCTCAGGCTTCCAACTCAAACCAGACGTGAAGGGGGACTGGGAAATCGACACCCTTCGCACTGGGGTCTTGGGGACTGTTACGGTTAACCTTCCACGCATGGTATATGAATCAAACGGAGATGAGAGCACATTTTTCCAGATGCTACAGGACACTCTTGAAATGGCTGCACAGGCCCTTGAAATAAAAGGTAAGGCGCTAAAACAGGACGGGAAAAGCTTTCTACAGTTTTTGCTGCAGAAAGTTGAGGGCGAACAATATTTCAGGCTGGAGGACTCTGCACGCCTAATAAACCTCGCTGGCCTAGAGGAGGCATTCGAAGTCTTCAGCGGGAAAAATGTTCAGGAAGGTGGAGAAGCCTTGAGGTTTGCCGTAGAAATCGCGCGTTTTGTTATGGATTTCCTCCGTGAGAAGGGCGTAAGACGGGGTAGACGGGTCCTATCTTCAATGGTACCCTCCAGGGAAGCCTCCTTTAGGCTGGCGAGGCAGGATATTGAACGCTATGGCTTAGCCAAGGTTCGATTTCGTGGCACGCGGGAAAAACCCTACTATACAACCTTTAATAGAGTGAGCATCCAAAACCTTAAGGCTTCACTGGAGATTTTGGCTGCTTGGAAGGAGCTTCACTCCCTCCTTGCTGGCGGAAAACTTGTAGTGGTGGACCTTGACGAAGCTAAACTGGAAGCTGAGGAGCTTATGTCCTTGACGAGAAAGCTTGTCGAAAACTATGAAGTGGCGTTTTTCACGTACAATCGCAGTTTAACCTATTGTAGCCGATGCGGCATAGGCATGCCCGGTGTGCTTCATAAGTGTCCAAGCTGCGGCTCCGTTAGCACCCTAACAGTTTCCAGTCGCTATCCTTAACTGCCTATTTCACGGCACCCAGTATCAATGCGAGCAGCGCCATCCGCACAACTATGCCATTCCAAACCTGCTGGAAGTAGCGGGCGTGGGGCGTGTTATCCACTTCTGGGGCGATTTCGTCCACGCGGGGGAGCGGATGCAGGATGATCATGTCTTTCTTGGCGTTTTTCAGAATTTCCAAGTCTATTTTATAGGAGCCCTTCACCTTAATGTATTCGGCAGGGTCTGGAAAGCGCTCCTTCTGGATTCTCGTCACATAGAGAACGTCAAGGTCTGAAATTACTTTGGCTATGTTTGTTTCCTCCACCACCGGGATTTTACCTCTTATTTCTTCGATGACTTCTCGCCGCATTTTCAGGGATTCAGGTGAGACGAGATAAAGCTTTACATCATAATTGGAGAGAGCGTAAGCCAGCGAATGCACCGTTCTGCCATACCTCAAGTCGCCCACCAAGGCTATTTTCAAGCCGTCTATCGTGTCCTTCTCCTTTAAAATCGTGTATAAGTCCAGTAGTGCTTGGGTTGGATGCTCCTCAGCGCCGCTTCCACCGTTAATTATGGGCACCTTTGCGAATTCCGCAGCCAGCCTCGCTGCTCCCTCCAGCGGATGCCTTATGGCTATTACGTCAGCATAGTTTTCCACCGTGCGGACCGTGTCTGCCAGGTTTTCGCCTTTCCGGACGGAAGCTATTTCGGCTTCTGCAAAGCCTATGGCTGAACCTCCAAGCTTGTGCATAGCTGCCTCGAAGCTTAAGCGGGTACGAGTGCTCGGCTCAAAAAACAGCGTGGCAAGGATCTTGCCCCTAAGCATGTCTGAGCCCCTTTTAGCGATGGGCTCCATGGCGCCGGCAACCTTCAAAATGTAGTCGATTTCCTCCCTTGAAAAGTCGCGGATTGAGATTATGTCTCTCCCTTCAAACTCCAAATTTGCACCCCAAACAGAAGCTCCATATACTGCTTAAAAGCTTTTCATCAGCATTTCAAGCAAAAGTTTAAACCTTTTATTCTCAAGCCTACTATAAGCCTCTGGGAAGGCGAACTGAAAATGAGCGAGACAAGCGAGACAATGCTTTACGTCTCAAAAATTAAGGATGGCACGGTTATAGATCACATTACAGGCGGGCACGCCCTAGACGTTGTCAAGATTCTGGGGATAACGGGCAAAGAAAACCGTATAATCACCATCGCCATGAACGTGCCAAGCAAACGCTTCAAGGTCAAGGATATAGTCAAAATTGAGGGGCGAGAGCTAAATCCAAAGGAGGTGCATAAAATCGCCTTGCTGGCGCCGCATGCCACCATAAACATCATCCGCAACTACAAGGTTGTGGAGAAGCAGAGGGTTAAACTGCCAAGCGTCATCGAAGGCATCGTTAAATGTGCAAACCCCGCTTGCATAAGCAACAGCAACGAACCCGTCCAACCAAAATTCTACGTGAAAAGCGAGGAACCCTTAATCCTAAAATGCCACTACTGCGGCTACATGATGGACAAAAACGACGTTCTCAAACAATTCTAAAACTGAGTATTCGGTTTCTTAAATAACGCTTATATCTGAAAACATAATATTCCAGACATAGATATGTCCAAAAAAGGACATATTGAACACACGTAGAACAAAAATACACACATGAAAAAGGAGAAATAATAAAATGATAGAAATCCTAACCGCAACCATTTGGACCACCTTCCTAGGCTACGCCATATGGTACTTTACAATGGCAAAACATTATGCACCCTTAACCCCAGAAGAAGCGCAGGTTCTATGGAAAATCCAC
>Ga0209080_1000563_pt1 | contig 24104 bp, 19 predicted proteins | sample JNZ110809AmetaG_FD_184123 | JGI IMG/M metagenome (GOLD analysis project Ga0209080, IMG submission 184123) | Hot spring microbial communities from Jinze hot spring, China to study Microbial Dark Matter (Phase II) - JNZ 110809A (SPAdes) (version 3) ...
TTCCAGACAGCATGGTTCCTAGAGTCCCTGTTAACGCAGACGCTGGTCGTCTTTATCATAAGGACAAGGCTATCCCCATTCTACAGGAGTAGGCCCAGCAAAGCCTTGATCTTCACAAGCGCATCCGTAATAATCTTCGCTTTAGCGCTGCCATACATGTGGCTGGGAACGGTCTTTAGGTTTGTTCAGCCTCCGATAGAGTTTTACATTGCGTTGGTCGCCATAATAGGCACATATCTAACGCTGGTGGAAGCTGCTAAGAGATGGTTTTATAGAAGGTATGGGCACCGCTTAGAGCAGATGCTAATGCCGTCTAGAGGGATTGGCTTGCATTTAAGCAGGACGATGAGGGTAACCCAAGATGTTATAGCGATGATTTATCTGAGAGATGAGGACGAAATACCTGTAGACTCCCTGATAAGCGATTTGGAGCGCGCAGTAGCCTATCCCATCAGCCCAGAGGAGATTTACCGTAGCCTCCAGTATCTGCGCAGAGCGAGCCTAGTATCCATCGACTGGCGTGAGGGGAAAATTAGGCGTGAAAAGGCGATGAAGGATTACGTTGATAAATACGTGTTCAGCGAGCTCTGGCCTAAAATATTAGATGACTGGCGGGGCATCAGCACCTATCTTAAGGCGAGATACGGCAGAATAAATCAAGAATATAATTATCCTGCTTAAGTTTAGCAGGATAATGGAGTCTATAAACCTGATGAGGCGGAATACGCCATTAAGCAGGTGGAGAAGATCCTCAAAGATCTTAAAGAAGGTTTAAGGCGGAACGGGTTAGGTATATAACGCCACAATGGGTGATGGGCTTAAAATAGTTGACTAGTGACGTAGGCTTTCGGAGCTAATTTGCCTATTTAACACTGCTAGCATTAGAAGTGATAATGCTTGCGTTAGGCTCGTGTAGCCTAGTGCTATTGGCGCTGATAACTCTAGTAGGAAGGTTATTATGAAGCCTCCGACGCTCCATGAAACCCCGTAAAGCACTCCGAATATGCCGTAGGCTACTGCCAGCCCATCTCTACCGACTATGTCCGCTATAGAAGCCCTCATAATCGTTTCCGAGACGCCCATGGTGACTCCCCAGAGAACCGCCATCATATACGCTAGTGCAGTGATCTTCGCAGTCAACAGTAATGTTATCATTAGCGTTGTTATGGGCGCTACATAGAGGCTCTTAAACTTTATCGTATCATATAGGTATCCTATTGGGAGGGCTACGAGGGCGTCTACGCCCATAGCTACCGCGTACAGTATTGCTATATCAGCGTCCCCTAAAATCCCCCAATACTTTAGGAAGTAGGATGCTATAGCCCAGTGCACAAAGCCTAGGGACTGTAGGATCATTGATAGCGTGTATAGCCAAAATCTTCTGCCTACGCCTCTAAACGAAACTTTCCTCGGTAAAACCTCAACGCTCTTAATCTTTGGATAGAGAGACCACGCCGTGAACACGAATATCATAGCCAATATGCCCGGGGCTAGAAGCGTTAAAAATGCTTTAGAATAGTCGTAGTTTAGGAGCATGTATGCGAAGAGAAGCGGTCCCGCTAGGGCGCCAGCTTGATCCATAACCTCGTGGAGGCCGAAACCCTTCCCCCTACCAACACCCTCCGTAACCTCGGCTAAAATCACGTCCCTCACAGGGGTCCTTAAGCCCTTCCCAACCCTCTCCAAGAGGTATAGTGATGCTGCAATCCACCATAAGCCCGCAAAGGCGAGGAGGGGTAAGGCTATGACGGTCGTGGCGTAACCCAACGCCACAAAGCCCCAGAAGGCAACCGAAGACCCCAAGTAGGATGCTAGCGCGCCGCTTACGAATCTGAGAAAGTATCCTATAAATTCGCCTACGCCAATAATGGATGAGGCGACGGGCGGGGCTCCCAGATGCTCCAAATAAGCTCCGCTGGCGGATCTAGCCCCCTCATAAACCATGTCAGCGGCTAATGAGATAAGCCCAAGAAGCACGAATACGACCAGGATCCTTCTATCCATCTCTTAATCGCCCACCACGCTAAACTTAGAGAGAAATAAATATTTAACACTGCTATTATTAAGCCTTACAGAAACTGATGCTGATGCTTAATGCTTGATGCTGAGCGATGGGTGATTGGCTTCTTTCTCTATAGGCTGCCAATTTAACATCCCGAATCGCGAGGTCAGTTTATCATAGTTAACATGGTTAAAATGCTGTTAAACTCTTTATCTCCGATTAAAATTAAAGCCAGTTTAATTAGCAGAATAGGAGCCTATGCCTATATTCTTCTCTTCCTGGGAAGCGCGACCAGTGTTCATGGACGATTTTCCATTCGCCTCCCACCTTAACTAAGACAATCGACACCCTCGACTTCACATTAAAATCCAGGTTTCTCATTCTTCCACTATACTCTATGGTGAATGAAGCTAACGCGGCATCGCCAAACAAGTCTATCCTCAAGTCATTGATCTCATATCTATATTCCCTTAGAACTTTCAGCGCCTCAGCCTCTCTCCTCAAGCCATCTAGCCCCTGCCTCTCAAATGGTGGCCAATCATCGAACTTAGTGTAATTCTCTTTATCGATGAGCCTCTGAACTGCTTCGGCATCTCTCCGCCTTATCCCCTCAATTCTCTGAAGGACAACTGATTTAACAGCCTCGTAGGGAGAATTCAGCAGTCCCTTAATCTGGGCTACATTGAAGCCGCACTGCTTACAAAGATCATCTTTTTCATCAATTTGAGCCCCACAGTTTGGGCAATATGGCAATACTCCTCCCCCATGCGTATTCATCTACTCTCATTAATAATTGCTTTATACGTTTTTAAACGCTCTGTTAACCGTCTTCCCTTTTTTTAAGCCCTCCGCGGACAATACGCGGCTTTAGTTACTGATCGACTTGTTTAGCGTAATCTAAAATGCTGAGCAAATAAAACTATAATATCGCTTATATCCTTATCATGTTCTTAATGCTCTTCGAGGGATCAGACATGAAATATGTTGCGAAAGAATACTATTTGATTGAACCATTTAAGTTCGTTTTAAAGGAAAGGATCATAGAGAGGGTTCCTAAAGGCTTCCTTCTCTTAAAACCCATTGTTGCGGGTATATGTGGGAGCGAACTGCTGTATTTCAGGGGTGAGAAGGAGCCGGAAAAATTGAGGGCGAGGCTACCAATCTGCCTGCTTCATGAAGGTGTCGCTGAGGTAGTTGAGGTCGGTGAGGGAACAAGGATTGGGGTTGGAGCTAAAGTTGTCGTTAACCCTATGATCCCCTGCTATTCATGTGACCCCTGCAGAGCTTTCAAAGAGAATCTATGTCAAAATGCAAAGTATATGGCTGCTACGGCTGACGGCTTGGCGAGAACCTACTTCCTATATCCTGAAAACCGCGTATTACCTGTTCCAGAAGAAATCGATTTGGAGGTTGCCGCATTAACTGAGCCGCTCTCAATAGCCTTAAACGCTTTCGAAGAGTCGGATGCGGAGAAAAACGACCGAGTTGCCGTCGTGGGTGATGGGCCAGTAGGCTACCTTCTCGCACTCGTGTCCTCCTATGTTGGCGGGGTCCCACCTGAAAAGCTCTACTTTATTGGTATAGTGGATGAGAAGTTATCGTTAGCCAGCGACTTCGCCTCCACTATAAACTCGCTTAAAAATCGCCTGGCGCTGGAGGAAATTTACGGAACGATTGACGTTTCCTTTGAAGCCGCCGGCGGTAGAGCGCATAAAGCAACCATAAGGGAGTCGATTGATCTTCTCAAACCCGGGGGGAGATGCATCTTGTTGGGGATTTCCATGGGCGAAGTGCCCGTTGAGGTCAGTAAAATAGTGAATAGGGGATTAACTTTGAAGGGTTCTACGCGCAGCAGAATGAGCCACTTCATTAAGGCTTTGGAACTGCTTAAATCCCGAGACTTTCAAGATAAGGTTAAACGAGTAATTTCGGCGAAGAAATTCGTCATTAACGATGTGAACGATTTAACTGAAGCATTCAAGTACGCTGATACGGAGGAGGGTGAATCAAGGGTTAAACCTGGCAGAGTTATGGTGTATTTTCCCTAAAAGTCTAGTCTCAGGGATTACATCCATGGGTCAATTATAACCTTTATAGCGTTCGAGGCTCTATCCTCGAGGCATCTTATCGCTTCAGCGAGCCTTTCCAGCGGAAACTTATGCGTTATAAACTTTTTAACATTAACCTTTCCAGACGCTATTAACTCTAAGGCTTCCAGATACTGGCTTCTATTAGAGGCATTAGCTCCATGAACGTGCAGCTCATTATAATGTATTATGTTTGAATCTAAGAGTACATTTGAGTCATCTTTAGGTAACCCGGCGAAAAAGCTGATATCAGCGTCTACAGCCGCCATCTCAATAGCTTCCCTCTGAATATCCTTTGAAGAAGCCGCGCATATTACGACATCTGCCCCTAATCCATCAGTCAGCTCTTTAACCCTTTTAACCGGGTCATATTGGCTTGCATCGATAAACTCGTCGGCGGGTAAACCAATATTCTTAGCGAGAATCAGCCTCGGAGATGTCCGGTTAATGAGAATAACCCTCGAACCCTTCTGCTTAGCATACTCCACGTGGAGCATGCCGATTATCCCCGCCCCTATCACGACTGTTGTGAAACCTGGTTCCCTCTTCTTAAAAGGATACCAGCCATTAATTACGCATGAGAACGGCTCAACGATTGTGGCTTCCTCAAAGGATACGTGGTCGGGCACCTTAATTACGCATCCCTGCTTTACGGCTTCTCTCGGCATGAGGAGAAATTGGGCGAAGCCGCCATTATATTGGTAGCCTATAGCCTTATACTTACGCCTGCAACGGTTTTCCTCACCTCTTCTGCACGCATCACATTCTCCGCATCCAATAACTGTTTTAATAACCACCTTATCGCCGATGGAGAGCCCGTCAACCCCCTCACCTATCTCTTCAACTATCCCGGATATTTCATGCCCAGTTATCGGGACCTCAATCTTTTTCTCGCCGCGAAAAATCCTTAGGTCTGTACCGCAAACAGCGCACGCTTTAACCCTAACTAAAACCTCACCGGGTCCACATTTAGGTACATCAACTTCCCTAACTTCAAACTTCTCTTTGTCAACGAGAAAGGCAGCCTTCATCCTCATAAGCAACGCCTTAATCTAACCTTTTCAAGGAAGAAATTTAATGCTATAAAACTTAAATATTTTTTCTTTATCTAAGAGCTAAAATGGCAAAAATTATAGTTTAGCGATAAAATGTAGTAATATAAGTAAGGGGAAAACCGTATGTTTTGGGGTGCGTTGTGGAGCCATGAAGCACGATTATGCTGAAGTTTTCTCCGAGAATGTTAAGTTTCTCATCGATCTGTTAGGTGAACCTGAAGAGGGCGAACTAAATTATACTGGAGGGAGAAGAGCGCTGTCGCGTCTAGAGGCGCTTAGAGAGCTCAAGCGTCTTGAAGATGAGGGAATTATTACCCCGCCTAAAAAACATGGTTTTGTTAACGTGCATGTTCATACAAGCGAGTCCTTCAGCGTCTTTAGGTCTCCTGCGGAAGCCGTTTGGGAAGCCTATAGAGCGGGGCTGGAAATTTTTGGCATAAACGATCATTACACTATAGCCGGTCACAGGGAGTTTGGTGAAGCATGCAAAATTTTGGGGTTAAGGGCGGTTTTCAGCATAGAGGCTATAGCCATGTCTGAGGAGGCTAGGGTAAGGGGCGAGAGATATAATGATCCGAAGAACCCCGGCCGAATATATCTTTGCGGTAAGGGTGTTATAAGGGACCTGGAACCGGGTTCGCCGGCATATAGGCTTCTAAAAACAATGAGGGAAGCCTTGAGAAAGAGATATGAGAAGATGACTGAAAAAGCTAATGAGGTTCTTAAAAGCATTGATTCATCCTTAAATTTAACGTTCGACGACGTTCTGAGGTGCACTCCGCGCGGGAATGTTACGGAGAGGCATGTGGCGCAAGCAATAGCGGTGCTCATTAGGAGGAGATTTCCCAGCCTGCATGATTTGAGAAATTTTCTGCAGAAGCTTTTCGGTGAGGTTAAAATAGACCTTTCAAGCGACGAAGCTCTCCAAGACCTGATTAGAAATGAGCTTTTAAAGGCGGGTGGACCAGCCTATGTTGAAGAGCCCGCTGAAGCTTTTCCAAGTCTCGAGAACCTTGTCTCAATGTTTAGGGAGTATGGCGCGATACCAACGTATCCGGTTTTGGGTAACCCGATCACTGAGAGGGAGGCTGATCTAAACTCCCTCTTCGATGAACTTGAGGGCTATGGTATATTCGCCATCGAGGTTATTCCGAAAAGAAATACTGAAGACAGGCTTAGAGAAATTTTAAGGGCCGCGGAAAAAAGAGGTTTTCCAGTTTTCAATGGAACCGAGCATAACACTAAATCCCCGCAACCGCTTGTCGACGAATTTTCTAGGAAGCCAGAATTCCTCCGAACGTTTAAGAGGGGCGCTTATCTAATTCTCGGCCACCAATTCCTATCGAAGCATGCTGGTGTAGGATACGTTGACCCCGCTGGAAACCTCACCTTTAAAGACAGGGAGCTCGGCGCTTCCTTCTTCTCTTTTCTGGGCAGAATAATTTTTCCGGACGATGTTTTAGATTGGTTTAGAGGTATTGGGGAAGAAAACACCTTAAAGATAGCGTTGGCTCTCTACCATATTCTGGGCGATAAAGGGTGCTGCTGGAGGGTTAAGCCCGGCTTTAGGCTACCGAGCGATCTGCTAGACGCGATTAAAATAGTTAATTGGAAAGGGTTGCAAGTGAAAGTAGAAGATCCATTTGAGGAGAAGCTTAAAGAGACGGTGGAAGCCTTCTTCCAAGAAGAAATCTAGTACTTATGCGTGCAATAATTTCCGCATATAAGCCTTAGTGGGCGAGCATTTACCTCATTATCTGTCCGCCGGTTACGGGGATTGCTTGTCCAGTCTCATATTTCTGCTCTATTACATAGTAGATTGCATGCATTATGTCCTCGATGGCGCAGCCCCTGCCCATAGGCACCTTAGACTCATAGTATCTCCTCACATCCTCAACAGTCTTTGCCCCGGGGACTTTACCAGCTCTCAAATACTGTACGAATAACCCCTCCTTAGGATCAGACCACAGAGGCCCATCAAAATAGTTTCCCGGGCATATGGCGTTCACTTTAATGCCGTCCTCCAGCAGCTCAAGCGCGAAGCTCTGTGTTAATCCGATGCCGCCAAATTTGCTTCCCGCGTAGGCAGCGTTCCTGTAGCTTCCCTGTAAACCAGATTTCGAATTTATCTGAATTATATCCATCCAACGTGAGGGGTCACGTTTATGCTGCTCAGCCATCACACGCGCCACATGCTTGACGCATAGGAAGTACCCTATGTAATTTACTTTTGTTACCAGCTCAAAGTCTTCCAGCGACATTTCTTTTACGCTTCCAGCCCTCACTATGCCCACGCTGTAAACCATTATATCGATTCCACCAAATGCCTCGACAGCTTTTCTAACCATTTCTTCTACTTCTTTCTCATTGGTGACATCAGCCTTTAATGCGATAGCTCTGCCGGGACCATACTGCTGATTTATTTCATCCGCTATCTTTTGTGCTTTCTCAAGATTCCTATTAGCTACAAGAATGACGCGCGCTCCTTCTTTAGCAAAATCTCTAGCTATTCCTTCACCTATACCTCCCGAAGCACCGATCACTAAGGCAACTTTACCTTCAACTCTTCCTCTTCGAGTCTCGCTTCCAATCATATCATTCCCCTTGATAAAATGAACGTAATCCTCTATTTAAGTAAAACTCTGCAAAGGATCTTTCTCCGTTTAATGTTCTTACGCTAATCCAATTAAATATGAATTGCTCTCCCGGAAACCGCTAGAGCAGCCTCCATAATCGCTTCGCTTAAGGTGGGGTGGGGGTGGATGGTTCTGCCCAGCTCTTCAGATGTGCATTCAAGTTTCATAGCGAGGGCGGCTTCACTAATCATGTTGGATGCGTCTGGACCAATTATGTGGACGCCTAAAATCTCATCTCTCCTTTTATCAGCGATAATCTTGACAAAGCCCTCCCTCTCGCCTAGAGTTAACGCTCTTCCATTAGCCATGTATGGAAACTTTCCAATTGAAACCTCGTATCCTAAGCTAACAGCCTCATCTTCTGATAAGCCTACGCTTGCTATTTCCGGCATAGTGTAAACGCAGACTGGGATCGTCCTCTGATCGATTTTCGCCTCCATCCCAGCGATGTTTTCGGCGGCAACTATTCCTCCAGCGAAAGCGGCATGCGCAAGCATTTTACCACCAGTAACGTCTCCAACAGCGTAAATATTTGGGATGTTCGTCCTCATATGCTCATCAACCTCTATATAGCCCTCTTTTAGCCGAACCCCAACGTTTTCGAGCCCTATGTTTTCAGTGTTCGGTCTCCGCCCCACGGCGACTATAACTCTATCAGCTGTGGCTTCAATCCTCCTCCCCTCGGTACTAAACGCTAAGCGGACCCCGCCATTCTCAATTTTAGCAGTTTCAGAGGTCACGTTTGTGAATATTTTTATGCCACTCCTCTCTAAAATCCTATGGAGGGCGGCGCCGACCTCTTTATCAAGGTTGGGAAGCAGCCTCTGTTTCCGCTCCAATATTGTTACTTTTGTGCCCAACGAGCTAAATATCTGCGCGAATTCAACGCCTAAAATTCCGCCACCAATAATAAGTATGTTTTCCGGGACATCCTCTAAATCTAAGGCGTCCTCAACCACTATTATCCTATTTCCGTCCAGAGGGACGCTGGGCAAATGTTTAGGTGAGGACCCGGTCGCTATAATAATGTTTCTCGCGTTAATAGTCTCCCACCTCCCGTTTCTCTCAATGAGGACGCTGTTTCTGGATTTCACCCTTCCAAAACCCTCTAAAAAGTCAACCTTGTTCTTTTCCAGCAAGTACTTTATTCCCCTGCTTAAGCGCTCGATTATAACCCCTCTTCTAACCTTAGCCTCCTTGAGGTTTACTGAAAAATTCTCAACGTTGATTCCATAATCCTTGGAGCGCTTAATCTTCTCTAAAAGGTTTACCGTGGCTAGTAGCGCTGAGGTAGGTATGCACCCTTTATTCAGGCATACGCCGCCTACCCTCCATTTCTCGATTAACGCAACGTGGAACCCTAGCTGGGCGCACCTGATAGCTGAGACATAACCGCCTATACCTGCGCCTATGATTGCCACATCATACTCTTTGAGCATAAATCCACCCCGTGCACGATAATTAAAAAATGTTCAACATAACGCTATAAAAGTGTTCCCTGCGATTTCACAATTCCTTAAACCTAAACCGATAAAGAAAGCTTTAAATGATCGTTATCAGCATTTTTCTTAAAAGGCTCCGACGGAGCCAGCTCAATTTACTCCGGAGGCAACTGGAATGCTTGAAAAGTACGCTCCTGAAGAATTAACTTGGTATCTTAGGCAGATGATGCGCATAAGGAAATTTGAGGAAGCATATATGGATCTTCTTATGCGGGATATCGCTAAGGGGGCTTCCCACCTATATATAGGTCAGGAAGCAGTCGCCGTGGGGGCGATAGCGGCTATACGCAAAGACGATTATATAACGAGTACGCATAGGGGGCACGGCCACTGCATAGCGAAGGGCGCGGATCTAAAGCTTATGATGGCTGAGCTGCTCGGTAAAGCTACCGGGTACTGTAAGGGTAAGGGTGGGTCGATGCATGTTGCCGATGTCAGCGCGGGTAATCTTGGGGCGACCGGCATAGTTGGATCAAATATTCCGATTGCTACCGGAGCCGGCCTATCGATTAAAATGAGGAGGACGGACCAGGTTGTCTTATGCTTCTTCGGAGATGGGGCCGCTAACACCGGCGCCTTCCATGAATCGTTAAATATGGCGGCAATATGGAAGCTTCCGGTAATCTACATATGTGAAAATAATCTTTATGGGATGTCGGTGTCGGTTAAGAGAGCTTTCCCATTTGAAGATATCGCTGAGAGGGCTAAGGGATATAATATTCCAGGGGTCATCGCTGACGGGATGGACGTCCTTAATGTTAAGGAGACCGTTGAAAAAGCGGTTGAGAGGGCGAGGAAAGGTGAGGGGCCGACGCTTATCGAATGTAAAACCTACAGGTATTATGGGCACTCATTAAGCGATCCGAGGAGGTATAGAACTAGGGAAGAGGAGGAGTTTTGGAGGTCTAGGGACCCGATAAGGAGCTTCTCTAAAAAGTTGGTTGATGCGGGCATATTGGATGAGGTTAGGTTAAAGGCTTTGGAGGAGGAGGTCTCTAAAGAAGTGAGTGAAGCGGTAGAGTTCGCGTTGAATAGCCCATATCCCCCAATCGAGTCCGCCTATGAAGACGTGTACACTGAAATGTACGTGGATACGAAGACCTCTATGAGAGACTTAGCTACGGCTAGGAAGATGGGTCTGAAAATGCGTAAAATCAACTATAGACAAGCGCTCAATGAGGCGTTAAGGGAGGAAATGTTAAGGGATGAGAGGGTCTTTATAATGGGCGAGGATGTGGGCATCTACGGTGGAGCTTACGGTGTTACCAGGGGGCTGTATGATGAATTTGGTCCCGAGAGAGTTATAGATACGCCCATATCTGAAGCCGCCATCGCCGGGGCTGCGGCGGGCGCGGCTATGACGGGTATGCGCCCGGTTGCAGAGATAATGTATATAGATTTCATAACTTTAGCCATGGATCAGATAGTGAATATAGCTGCTAAAAATAGATATATGTTCGGCGGCAAATCAATTGTTCCCGTTGTTTATCGAACGCAGGCTGGAGCCGGTAGAGGCATAGCCGCACACCACTCAGGGAGCTGGGAGGCGTGGTTCGTTCACGCGCCGGGCATATTCGTCGTCATGCCTTCGACGCCGTTCGACGCTAAAGGTTTATTGAAGACATGTATAAGGGATAATAACCCAATTCTGTTCATTGAGCATAAGATGCTCTATAATGTTGAGGGTGAGGTCCCGGAGGTCGAATATACTGTCCCGTTAGGGGTTGCGGATGTTAAGAGGCAGGGCACGGATGTCACTATAATCGCCTATTCACGTATGGTTCACTTTGCTCTGGAGGCAGCTGAAGAGCTGTCTAAGGAGGGTATAGAGGCTGAGGTCATCGATCCGAGAACGCTAAAGCCCCTTGATATAGATACGATTATTAGCTCCGTGAAGAAGACTCATAGAGCCGTTATTGTTCATGAGGCATGTAAAACGTGTGGTTTTGGAGCCGAAATAGCCGCCCTAATAATGGAGAAGGCTTTCGATTACCTAGATGCGCCGGTAGTCAGGGTTGCAGGCGCAGATGTCCCAATACCGATGAGCCCCGTGCTCGAGATAGAGGTTATACCGAGCAAAGAAAAAATTATAGATGCTGTTAAAAGCATAATTTAGTTTGGCGGAGGCGTACCCAGCTATGGTTGTTGAAGTTATTATGCCAAAGCTCGGCCAAACGATGGAGAAGGGGAAGATACTGAGGTGGCTGAAGAGGGAGGGTGAAAGAGTAGAGAAGGGGGAGCCTCTATTAGAGGTTGAGACAGATAAGGCCGTTCTAGAGGTTGAAGCCAGGGGCTCCGGCATATTGAGGAAGATATTAGCGCGTGAAGGGGAAGTTGTGCCAGTGGCGAAAGTTATAGGCTATATAGGTGAAGAGGGGGAGCCCCTGCCCCTGGAGGCCCCTAAAGAGGTCACTGCGGAAACCGCGGCACCCGCACCACAACAGATTACGGGTGCGCCCGGAGAAATAGGTGAGAGGAAGCCGGAAAGAGAGATTAAGGCTTCCCCATTAGCGAGAAAAATAGCTAGGGAGAGGGGAGTCGATTTAACGCAGGTTGTTGGCACCGGGCCGGGCGGAAGGATCACTGAAAAGGATGTTTTAGACTATTTAGCTAAGCGTGAAGCGGCAAAACCCGCCTTGCCGCCTACACCTGCCCCCGAAGCGGCTCCAGCTACCCTTAGGCGCGAAGCCGCTGTTGTAACGCCGGAGGTCGAAGAATTCCAGGTGGTTCCCATATCTGGTATGCGTAGCGCTATAGCTAGAAAAATGGTGCATAGTAAAACCACTATCCCGCACTTCTACATTAGCACGGAGGTTGATATGACGGAAGCCGCTAGGCTCAGGGAGGAGTTGATCCCGATTATTGAGGCTAAAACAGGTGTCCGCTTATCCTTCACACATATGTTGGTTAAGGCTGTAGCCGTGGCTTTAAGGGAGTATCCGCAGCTAAATGCTCTATGTGATGGGGAAAACATCAAGATATCGAAGGACGTTAATATTGGTATCGCCGTTGGGCTGGAAGACGGGCTTATTGTCCCAGTCCTGAGGAAAGCCGACTCATTAGACCTTGCCCAAATAGCCTCTAGGACGGAGAACCTTATCACGAAGGCGCGGGAAAAAAAGCTTAGCGAAGAAGAGTTTACCGGCGGAACCTTCACCATCTCCAACTTGGGGGTCTTCGACGTTGATTCTTTCACGGCCATAATAAATCCGCCTGAAGTGGCTATATTGGCTGTCGGGAGAATAAGAGATAAACCTGTGGTCGTTAACGGAGAAATTAAAGTTAGAAAGATGATGAACATCACGCTATCCGCAGACCACAGGGCTGTTGACGGATTAATCGCGGCGAGGTTTCTTGGGAGGATCAAAGAATTACTGGAGAAACCATATAATCTTCTCTTCACCTGATGGTTCACAGATGAATAGATGACTGTGGATTTTTTATTCTTCAAGTCTAATCCATTATCCCAGCTTAGCTGAGGTCTCCATTTGGAGCCATGGAGATTGCTAGATTTAGAGGTGACGTACGACGCCGCGAAAAATTTAGCGATAGATGAAGCTATCCTTCAAGCTAGGATTGAAAAGTCTGTTCCGCCAACCCTTAGGTTCTGGAGAAACGACCGAGCCGTCATAATTGGGCGCTCCCAAAAGGTCTGCGCCGAAGTTAACCTGGAAACATGTATTAAAGAGAGAATCCAGGTAGTGAAGAGATTTTCTGGCGGAGGGGCAGTTTACCAAGATCTAGGCAACTTGAACTACACTATAGTTTTAGACGGAGACGACTGCTTGATAAGGGGGATAGATATAGCGGGCTCTTATAGGGTTCTCTGCTCCGGCTTAATTAGGGGTTTAAGTATTCTTGGTTTGTCGCCAGTCACCCTTATTCCTCCGGGGAACGTATTTGTCGGCGGGAGGAAGATTTCAGGTTCAGCGCAGCTGAGGAGAAGGGGTGTTGTGCTCCATCATGGGACGCTTCTGGTCAGCTCCGATTTAAATATGCTGATGAGGGTTCTTGCAGTTTACGACGAGGGGATGGGGTTCAAGAGTACAAGCGTCTGCAGCCCAGTCACCAGAATCATAGACGAGTTAAACCGTGATATGGAGATATCTGAAGTAAAAGGCGCGTTAATTAAAGGGTTTAGGGAAGAGCTGAGGGTAAGGCTTGAGCCGGGCGGTTTAACGGATCTGGAAAAAGAGATCGCGTCCAAAATCTACCGTGATAAGTATCTATATCCGAAAATAGACGTGTAAGTAATTCTTGGGGATCATTAAGGCTAAGGCTCTAGAAATATTCGCTAACGGAGCTGTTTAACTGCGCCAAGAACATTTTTGTTCTCAAAAGACTTAAATATTACCTAGAGGGACACTATTTTACATTTAAGAGAGGTCGTCCTATGAGGAAAATTATGCTAAGTGAGGATGATGTGCCGAAACAATGGTATAATATTCTGCCTGACCTGCCGAAACCTTTACCGCCACCAATAAACCCCATAACGAGGGAGCCGATAAAACCGGAAGAATTGATGGCTCTATTCTCAAAAGAATGCATTCTTCAGGAGGTTAGCCAGGATCGCTGGATAAATATACCGGAGGAGGTTCGTGAAGCATACATGCTCTGGAGACCGACGCCGCTATATAGGGCTATAGGGCTTGAGAGGGCTCTTAAAACCCCCGCCAGAATATACTATAAGTATGAGGGAGTGAGCCCGCCGGGCAGCCATAAACCTAACACCGCTGTGGCTCAGGCATATTATGCGATGAAGGAGGGCGTTGAGCGGCTGACAACTGAAACCGGCGCTGGGCAGTGGGGTTCGGCTCTAGCGTTTGGCTGCATGCTTTTCGGTTTGAAGGCAACAGTCTACATGGTTAAGGTGAGCTATAATCAGAAGCCTTACAGGCGCATGCTGATGGAGCTTTGGGGTGCGGAGGTTTATCCAAGTCCAAGCAATAACACTGAGAGCGGAAGAAGAATATTGAAGGATGATCCGGATAACCCTGGAAGCTTAGGGATAGCTATAAGCGAAGCTATAGAGGACGCCGTAACGCATAAGAACGTTAAGTATTCGCTTGGAAGCGTTTTAAACCACGTCCTGCTACACCAAACGGTCGTTGGATTAGAAGCTAAGAGGCAGATGGAGATCGCAGACGACTACCCAGACCTAATAGTCGGGTGCATAGGTGGCGGAAGCAGCTTCTCAGGGCTTTTCTGGCCATTCTACTATGATAAGGTTTCGGGTAAGGCTCCCAAAGACGTCCAGTTTCTGGCGGTTGAGCCAACAGCGTGCCCATCTATAACTAAAGGCTTCTACACGTATGATCATGGCGACGCAGCCCGCTTAACACCTATGCTTAAAATGTATACTCTTGGGCACATGTTTATACCGGCGCCAATACATGCCGGCGGATTAAGATATCATGGGAAAGCTCCAACGCTATGCTTACTGAGCAGGGAGGGTATAGTTAAAACAGTAGCCTACAATCAGGTAGACGTCTTCAATGCAGCCCACCAATTTATGAAAGCTGAGGGTTTTGTTCCAGCCCCAGAGCCAAGCCACGCGATAAAAGCCGTCATAGATGAGGCTCTAAAATGTAAGAAGACGGGTGAGAAGAAAACCATATTATTCCTGCTCTGCGGGCATGGGCACTTCGACATGCAGGCCTTCGACGACTATTTGAGCGGAAAGCTCTTACCCTACGAGTATCCTGAGGAGAAGGTTAGAGAGGCGATGCGGAGACTGAAGGAGCTTTATCCATGGTTGGAGATTGAGCGCTAAAATTAAATTTAGGCTAAGGCGGCGTTCCCAGACACTCATAGGCGATCGTAGGCGAAGATTTTCCAAGATCCATTTTCTTAATTTGTTTAAAAATGGATTATAATTTCAATCCAAGCCTCATTCCATTTTATCACCTCATCCCCCGCCGAACTATGATAATTTTAAGATCTTTAAGCGTCTAGAGTTATAGTGATATTGGAGGTAGGGGGTATGCCGTTGAAATATGTTGATGAAATAATTTCAAAGATGACTCTGGAGGAAAAGGCGAAGATCGTTGTCGGCGTTGGATTACCCGGCTTATTCGGAAACCCGCCATCAAGGGTTCCAGGCGCTGCTGGCGAAACCCATCCGATAGAGAGGCTCAAGATACCTTCAGCGGTCTTCGCGGATGGTCCAGCTGGACTCAGAATATCTCCTAGAAGGGAGGGCGATGAGCTAACTTATCACGCCACAGCCTTCCCGGTTGAGACTATGCTGGCTTCAACTTGGAATAGGAACGTTTTAGAGGAGGTTGGAAAGGCTGTGGGGGAGGAGGTGAGAGAGTATGGGGTGGATATACTTCTCGCGCCAGCTATAAACATTCATAGAAACCCCCTGTGCGGAAGAAACTTTGAGTATTACTCGGAGGATCCTTTCCTCACAGGTGAGATGGCGGCAGCCTTTGTGAGGGGCGTTCAATCGCAGGGTGTGGGCGCTTGCCTGAAGCATTTCGCCGCTAACGAGCAGGAAACAAACCGTATGTTCATTGATACGCTCATCTCGGAAAGGGCATTGAGAGAGATATATCTTAAGGGCTTCGAGATAGCGATTAAGAAGTCGAAGCCTTGGGCAGTTATGAGCGCCTACAATAAGCTGAATGGCGAATACTGCTCGCAGAACAAGTGGCTTTTAACAAAAGTTCTGAGGGAGGAGTGGGGCTTCGAAGGCTTCGTTATGACCGACTGGTTTGCCGGAGACGATCCAGTAAAACAGATGGAGGCGGGCAACGACATGATTATGCCCGGAAAAGCATATCAAATCAACCCTAAGAGAAGAGATGAGGTTGAGGAGATACTAAGCGCGGTTAAGGAGGGTAGGCTTAGCGAAGACGTTCTTAACAGAAACGTTAGAAATATACTCAAAGTCCTAGTTAACTCGCCCTCCTTTAAGGGATATAAGTACTCTAATAGACCAGATTTAGATGCGCATGCGAGGGTTGCCTATGAGGCGGGCGCTGAAGGAGTCATACTTTTAAAGAATAATGGGGCGCTGCCCATAGGCGTAGATAAACGCATAGCTCTATTCGGGACGGGTCAAATAGAGACTATTAAGGGTGGTACTGGAAGCGGCGACACCCACCCGAGATACGTTATCTCAATACTGGATGGTGTGAGGGAGAGGGGGCTTAAAATAGATGAGAATCTGGCAGGGATCTACGCTAAGTACGTGGGTGATATGAGAGGCATAGAAGAGTATAGGGTAAGAAGGGGTGTTTTCGGCATGCCTATAATGCCGAAGATTCCAGAGGACTTTTTAAGTGAGGAGGATATAGAGGGTTTTGCTGAAAACAATGATGTTGCATTCATTGTGATAAGCAGAATATCGGGTGAAGGGTATGATAGGAGACCTGAGAAGGGCGACTTCTATCTAAGTGACGATGAAAGAAATCTCGTTGAGAAGGTCTCCAAGATATTTCATAGGCATGGAAGGAAAGTTGTAGCCGTGCTGAATATAGGCTCACCAATCGAGGTTGCCTCATGGAGGGAGCTGGTGGACGCTATTCTCCTAATATGGCAGGCTGGGCAGGAGACCGGAAGAATCTTCGCCGATGTTATAACTGGGAGAATTAATCCATCCGGAAAGCTCCCAACAACATTTCCAAGGGATTATTGGGATGTACCTTCATGGAGTTTTCCCGGAGAGCCGAAAGATAATCCTCAGATGGTTTCCTACGATGAGGGGATATACGTTGGCTACAGGTACTACGATACTTTTGGCGTTGAATCCGCCTACGAGTTCGGCTTCGGCCTCTCCTATACGACATTTAGGTACGGAAACCTTAAAGTGGAAGTCTCAGACAACATTATAAAAATTTCATTCGAGATCACGAATACTGGGAATTACCCTGGAAAAGAGGTTGCGCAGGTGTATATTAGGGCGCCTAAAGGAGTTATCGATAAGCCCTTCCAAGAGCTAAAGGGCTTCCATAAGACAAGGCTTCTAAATCCCGGAGAAACGGAAAGGGTTGAGATAGAGGTTGATGTAGATTCGCTTGCAGTTTATAATGGCGAGAAGTGGATTATTGAAAGGGGCAGATATGAGGTGAGAGTTGGCTCATCGTCAAGGGATATCAGGCTAACAGGCAGCTTCATAATATGATCTGAAAGATGCAGCGATAAAGGGTTTACTCGGTGCGAATTGCCCTGATAGTGGAAAAATATAATAGGGTTATTCGGGAGAAATCTATTTGGTGGTGAAAATTGAGGGTTGATAAAAACAGGTTATCTAAGCTTGAATCAACGTACAGGGGTTATCTTGAGGGCGATCTGCTCAATGAGTTCTTTAAGGATTTTGACATAAAATTCGCTTCCGGACATTGGTCCGCAGGAGACTTCATGGATAGATTTGCGACCAAAGGCTATTTTCCAGAGCTAGATTCCAGTATTGAATCTCAGCTGAGAAGGATCGCTAAAGCCGGTATAGAAGGCGTAGAATTCCACGATGTACTTTTCTTAGACGATAACCTAAAAGTTTCTGAAGAACGGGTGCAAAAGGTCAAGGAGGAGCTCAAGAGGCTCAATTTAAAGGTGTCTAATGTAAATGTTAATATGTTTACTGATCCTAGATGGAAGCTTGGGAGCGTAACGCATCCAGATAAGGGCGTTAGGGAGAAAGCTCTCGAAATCCTATTACAAGCAGCCGATATAGCTAAGGAGCTGGGCAGCCCAAGCCTAAGCTTTTGGCCTGGTCAAGATGGATGGGACTATAATTTTGAATCAAACTATGGGTTAAAGTTTGAATGGTTCCTAGACGCCTGCATTAAAGTAGCTAAACGCTGCAAGGACCTTGGATTGAAGTTCGGTGTAGAGGCAAAGCTTAAGGAGCCTAAGGAGGGCAACATGATAGTTCCAACGACGCACCTCTCCGGCTGGATAGCTTATAGAGTTAATGAGGAGCTGGGTTCAAAGGTTATGGGCGTAACAATAGACTATGGGCATGAAATGATGTATGGCGTCGAACCAGCCTTCACAGTATATGCGCTGCATAGAATGGGGGTTCCAATAATTGGATTTCATGTGAACGCGGCGAAGTACAGGAGCAATGATGAGGATAGAGTTTTTGGAACAGGGGATGTGTGGTGCTTCATAGATTACCTTTACGCTGCTATAGATATAGGCTACGATGGATGGTTCGGCGAAGACCAGTTCACGTACCGCATGGATCCAGTGGAGGCTATGAGGCTAAGCAAAGAGATTTTCGGGAACCTAATGAAGAAGGCGCTTCTAATATACGCTAGGAAAGATGAGCTTGAAAAGGCTAGAGAAACAGGGGATCAAGCAAAGATAATCAACGTAGTGAAGAGAATAATATTTGCCGAGTAGGCTCTTCAACATTTCTTCATTCTTAATCTCCCCTACATTTTTATCATACATGAAGGTTTAGCGTTGAATAGGTGGCTTATATGGGTGAAAGCGCGCCGTCTATTTTAGATAGCCCTTTCATTAGGCTTGAAGTCTTCAGGGATGACTCATACCGGATACTGGATAAGCAGACCCGAACTGTGTGGTGCTCTAATCCATACATTAAACGCTTCGGTTCAGCATCGCTTTGCGTTGATGACGGGACGCTTAACGTCTCCTTCAACAACTTCGATCCTATTGAAAGCGATGGCAGGAACATCAGAATGATTTACCGCTTAAAGGAAGTGGATGCTGAAGTTAGATTTAACATAAGTTTGCTGGATGACGATAGGTCTCTGGGGTTCTCCTATGAGGCTAGAGGAAAAATATCTGTAGATAGCTTAAGGCTGCTTGACGACGGCTTTTGGATAACGGATGCTGATAAAGGATATATGGTGGTTCCCGTTCGAGAAGGCTTAATCGTCAGATCCAATAGCGGCATACCGTTTATTCACCGCTTTGGAACATTCGATTATGAAGGCTGCCACATGGAGATGCTGGGTCTCGTTAAAGATAAGTCGGCGGTCTTAGTTACATGGCGCGACCCCTATGTAACCGCGGAGATTAAGAGCACATTGAACGAGGGTGTCGCAGACGCGAGGCAGATCCTTTCTAGGCGAAGGGGACTACGTTTCTATAGCCAAAGCCTATAGAAGGATGGCTCAAGAGAAGGGGTGGCTTGTCACCTTAAGGAAGAAGGCTGAGAGAAACCCGGAAGTTGTTAAGCTCCTTGGAGCATCAAACTTTAAGCTCTGGAGCTGCTTAACAAGGCTTATGGATTATAGAATGCGGGAAGAGCTCGTTCAAGTTAACTGGACGTTTAATGAGGCTGCCGAGGTAGCGGAGCATTTAAGAAGAGATTTAGGGATAGAGAAGGCGCTGTTTATCATAGGCGGATGGATACATAGGGGATACGATAATCAGCACCCGGATATTCTTCCAGCGGCGCCTGAATGCGGTGGAAACGAGGGATTGGCGAAAGCCTCTAAGCGAGTGAGAGATCTAGGATACTTGTTCTGTCTCCACGATAAGTACCAAGACATTTATAGAGATTCGCCCTCTTGGAGCGAGGATCTGATAATGAAGGGGGCTGATGGCCAGCTGGTTAAGGGAGGCTTCTGGGCTGGCGGGCAGGCGTGGCTGGTTTGCTCTAAAATGGGTTTGGAGATGGCTAGGCGAAACATGCCTGAGGTTAAGGCTCTCTTCAATCCAAATGCGTATTTTGTCGATACGACTACTGCTTCACCGCTATTTGAATGCTACGATGAGAAGCATCCGCTGACGAAATGGGATGATATGGAATATAAGCAGAGACTTCTAGAGTACACTGCCTCGGTTTTCGGCATATCTGGCTCCGAGTGCGGGAGAGAATGGGCTGTGCCCTACAGCCACTTCTTTGAAGGGTTGGTGGGCGTTAGCGGAAGATACTATCATGCCTTAAACCCGGAATCCATCGGCGCGAAGGTTATCCCGCTCTTCGAGATGGTTTACAGGGATTGCGTTGCGGCGTATGGCAGGTATGGCTACGATCCAAGCGAAGCCGCCGAATACGTTCTACACCACATCGTTATGGGGAGACCGCTGCACTACCACTTCTTCGATCAGTTTGGCAGAGGAGCATATTGGAAGAATGCGCCTAAAGATGAGCCGAAGGGACACCCGTTTAGTTCAAGCTGCTTTATTAGGGCGGATGGAGGATGGGCTGAAGGACTATGCATGCTGGACAGATTCATTAAAAACACCCATGAGATACTGTCACCGCTATACGAGATCACAGCCGAAAAACTCGTCACAAAACATGAATTTTTAACATCCGACTTCAGCGTTGAGCGCGTGGTTTTCGGCGAAGATGTTGAGGTCGTTGTCAACAAGGCTCTCGGCTTTGTCAGATGGGGGGCAAAATATAAAGATTATGTCTACAACTCTAGGATGGGCGGCGAAGTTGTTCTCCCGGCTTTTGGCTTCGTTATCGAGTCGCCCACGTTCATAGCTTTCCACGCAATGAAGTGGGATGACGTAGAATACGAGGAGCCAGTTCTATTCACGGTTAGAAGCCTAGATGGAAAACCTATCTCTGAATCAGGGAAGATAAGGGTTTTCCACGGTTTCGGGGATCAAAGGATAAAGATTAGGCGGAAAATATATGTTGTGCCTAGAGAAGAAATACTTTGTTTCTGAGACGCATTGCTTACCCGATAAAAAGTTTATTGCCGCTGATCGTGAGGCGCTTACTGGAAAAAGGCGTCAATAAAGAGGATATAAACGCTAGGATCCCAGTATTGCCCGAAGCCTATGCTTCAAACGCTCATATCCCCTTTTCAGAAAACTGCGGTGTTGGGAAGCGTTTCATTCCCCCGCGCTCCGCAACCATTCTTCTTTCGGCGGGTATGCTTCTCCTAAATGCATACCCTCAGATATTCTCCGCCTAGACTCTTCATCTAAGCGCTCATGCTTTAAACCTAGCTTTGCGGCTTCGCTTACAACCTCCTTCGGTATTACAACCACCCCGTCATCGTCTGCAACAATTATGTCACCAGGGTTCACTTGAACCCCGGCGCATTCTATCGGAGTGTTTAAAGATACAGGGACTATTTTTTCACCTATATGCGCTGGCGTCGCGCATCTAGCATAAACCGGTAACCCAATCTTTTTTATCAGCGGCGTATCTCTCACCCCACCATCAATTACAACCCCTGCAACACCCTTCACTTTGAAGCCCATGGCTACGCAGTCCCCTATAATCCCGCAGTCCATCCCCATGGCATCCATAACTATTATATCCCCCTCCCTCGCCGTTAACGCTGCCTGAAAAACAGCCGACTTCCTATAGTTGTCCTCTTCAAGCCTCTTTCTATACGGTAGATATTTCACTGTGACCGCTGGGCCAACGATATGTACTCCGTTAACCGTTATCGGGTATATCCCCCTCATCCAAGTATTTTTATAGCCTAAGTCCCAGAGCGCCGAATAAGCTGAGGCGCTGGAAACCTTCTCTAAAATTTTTATTGATTCCAATATGCTCTCCATTCAGCAACCCTCATTAACACCGCTTATTCTATCTATGGAATTGGAGCTCATTATATAACGCTTATCATTATGGTCTTTAGCAGCCAGCTTTTTCCGCATAACATTTAGCCCCTTAATGGTTAAAAAGATCATCCGCCAGCCTCATATCTGCCCTGTAATCCCTTCACAAGCCAGGGAGTCTCCATCCTATGGAAGTACAACCCATAATACGATGAAAGGCTTTTAGCCACATCTATCCTACAATCTATCAGATTGTTTCTTTCTTTTGGGTCTTCAACCAAATAATATAGCTCGTCAGGCTGACCTTCAGGTCGCTTCACATAACTCCACTCCCTGTTTCTTACGCAGCGGTCAGCTGCCTCATGGTAACCAGCGATAATATGGCTTCTATGCTCCTCCCTTAAGCCCTCAACCACCTCTAGGAAGCTCCATCCCTGCATGCATCTGGCCTCAGATTTAAGTCCAAGAATTTCTAGGGCTGTCGGCAGAACATCTGGAAACTGTATGAGGGCATGCACGTCTCTATGCTTAAAGCCTGGAACATGCATCATGAATGGAACCTTCAGGAGCTCGCTGTACATTCTATCCGGGCCCTTAAGGAATTTTCCGTGATCTGCAAGCGGATGCCCGTGGTCGGCTGTAACTATTATTATGGAATCCTCATAGTATCCGAGATCCTTTAAGGTTTCGAGAAAAACCCCGAAGCAGTGGTCTACAAAGGCTGCTTCACCAGCGTACAGCCCCCTAATATAGTCTATTTGCTCCTTCGTCGCCCACTTCTCAGCGTAGCCCCCCATGGGTAATATGAGCCTAGGCGCATTGTACGCTGGATCCGTGTAAACGTCGAATCTTGGAGGCGGATCCCAAGGTTCATGGGGGTCGAAGCAGTCAACCCAGAGAAATATGTGCTCGTACACGCGGTTATCTCTAAGCCACTTAGTGGCTTCGCTGAAAACTTTAGCTGGAAAATAGTCTTCCTCAGATTTGAATTCATCAGTGTTCGCTAAAAATTTGGCGACAAGTTTTCTCCAGTGCTCGGGATAATTCTCGTTCACATAATTCTCCACTCTTCTCTTCGGCGGCGAAGACACGTAGGCGTCATATTCTTGACCCCTAACCCACCTGAAGCAGTGGAAGCCCCTGTGGAAATTCATGTCGGGCCTAAATAGATGATAGGTGTCGGATATGAGACCGCAGGTAAATCCGCGCCTAGATAATATGTCCGCTGCGGTTATATCCCTCGGATAAGGGGAGAGAGGCTGCCAAGGTCTATATGGTAGGGAAAACATGCCGGTCAATATCTCATATCTCACGGGTATCGTCGGCAGACCTGAAGGATAAACATTATGGAAGACGATGCTCTCCCTAGCAAACAGATCTAGGTTAGGTGTTTTACATGCAGGAACATTGTCGAAGACCCGCTTCCCCCTACTATAATAGCTTACGTGATCCTGCCTAAAACTATCCAAAACAATCAATATTAGATTCTTTACCTCACCCAAGAATCAACCCTCCACGTCCATCAACCTCTTAAATTACTTCAGCTCTTAAATATTAGTCCATCATCACTTAAGCGCTGGATGCAGTTTACTGCCGACCAAATGTCCCCCGAATACACTTAATTTTCACAAGAAATGGCGGAGATAGGGAGAGAGAGGGTAGGCTTAAGATGATTGAAAAAATGCTTATCCTGATAGGCATCCAAATAAACATCGAGATAAACTTCCTACATCTTGGTGGCTACCACGAAAATTCAAAGCGGAGCCCGTTTTTAAGCCCTACTCCGGGGGATCAGAAAGATTTTTTGGCGGACCCGGGGGGAGTTGAACCCCCGACCCTCGGCTTAGGAGGGAAAAGCCAAAATTTAATTATTAGGATTGATTGGGATGGTTTCAGAAAGTTTGTTTATAGTAACTATATGGATAAGACTGCTCATGATTATTGGAGATGCGCTAGACAATATGCTCATTTACTTATTGAGAAGGATTTCTCCCCTCTTAAGACATTTTCAAACTATAAGCGGTCGCATGTTTTGAAGGCTCTAGCTGCTCTCAGCAAATTTTTAGGTTTATATAAGGAGTTTAGGGATTTAAGGGAGGCTTATGGGATTAAGTGGAGTAAGGGAGAATCTGATCAGTTTGTGATTAAGAGGCTTGTGAGAGCGAATAATGAGGGAGACCTATTAGGCAGAGTTAGGAAAGTAAAGGAGGAAATACCTCAAATATCAAGTTTCATTGATTTGATTGCAACAACTGGATTAAGGCTTGTTGAAGCCATAAATGCATACAACCTAATAATCTCTTTAGCGAGAGAAGGAAAATTAGGAAACTATTATGAGGATTCAATCCTAAAGCATTATGAAG
>Ga0209080_1000566_pt1 | contig 24028 bp, 22 predicted proteins | sample JNZ110809AmetaG_FD_184123 | JGI IMG/M metagenome (GOLD analysis project Ga0209080, IMG submission 184123) | Hot spring microbial communities from Jinze hot spring, China to study Microbial Dark Matter (Phase II) - JNZ 110809A (SPAdes) (version 3) ...
GCTACCAGCACGATCGTTTCTACCGCTTCTCGGAACGCTCTTCGAGTTCTCACGGGAACACACCTGAGCTAGCCGCCTTAAATCTCTCTACCGCTAAGCTGCACCACTAAATCGTTTAGTGCGTTTTTAGCCTCTTCACCGCTTAAAGCCGGGTAAAGTACAGCGGCAGCGAGGATTCTATCTATTTTTCGGTCATGCCACACTCTACCGAGGAAGACCCTCTTACCTTTTCTCGTTAAAGCGAAGCTCTCTCCACTAAACGTTATTACGCTTTCCGATTCCTGAGTAAACTTAACCTTTGGGGGCTGTTGCCTAAAGTTCTTTATAGCATCTTTCAAGATCTCTTTTTCAAACCATTCTCTCGGCCCCTTCCTATACCGCCCGAGCGCGAAGCTCGCTAGGCCACTATAGCCCGCGAGCAAGTACCTTTCTTGATCCGAATCGGTAAAAAGGCAGTAAGTAGCGGTTGAAGCAAACTTTGCGGCAGCCAGTTGATATGCTTGCGGCAGGTAGAGATCGAAGAGCAGGGTGGACCAGAGAGCCCGCTCACTAGGAGAATCGTAATGGCACTTCACAGTATCAAGAATGCTGCGAAATAGGCCTTCGTCGCCGCCACTCCGGGGGGTGAAGGTAAGAGACACAGCACGCTCACTTTTCTCGCAGTACCACACCGCGGCCATCATCGGTGCACCCCCTAACCGGAATGCCCAGAGGATGATGCGGTGCCCCCTAACACTTACCTCATCCTTGCTCACGTGCTTGAGCTCAGCCTCTATCCCTTCCTTCTTTTTCAACTCTTCAATCTTCTTCTCCCAATTCTTCCTGTAGGCGTTAAGGAGTTCCTCCGCACTCTTCGCTTTCTCGAAGGGAACCTTCTCCAGCGAAACTTCAAGCCTTATGGAATAAGTGCTGTCGGCTAAGCGGAAGACCTGGACAGATCGAGCCCCGCCCTGAGCCGCTATATCCCACTCGGTTGGTACCATCAACTCAAAATGCCACCAGCCTATCCTCTTCATCTTCACTCCAGCGGATTGAGCCACGAAACCTTAACTTACACTGGTCCTTTTTATAGCTGTGTTACTTCGTTCATCAGAGAAGATGAATTCATCTACCCCCGCTCACGGTAAAACAAGAGCCGTTGATGCGGACGCGCGAAGCAGCCGTGACGCACGCAAACCGCTGCCTTCGTCAGCCCGCGAATCCTTGCAGCGGCTATTAGCGTAGCGGATCGAAAGGAGCGGTGTATACTGCATTTAAATGCTTACGAGTTAAGATGTATCGCCTAAATTGGATGCACGTAAACCATCTCCGTGGTTATCAGCAAAGTTTTTAGCCCTGCTTTAGCGATGCTCTATGGACATGTATGCCGATTAGAGACCCTGAGAAGCTACAGTTGGCTCTCGATAGTAACTTCAGGGTTAAGATATGCAGAAAGTGCGGAGCGAGAAACGCTTGGACAGCAGAGCGCTGCAGACGCTGTAAGAGCAGGAACCTCCGACCTAAACGGTACAAGAAGTAGGCCTGACCCCTTTTAAGTTACTTCACATTCTCTTTGGCGTAAACGTAAATTCCGTCTAGAATGCCGGGGCCGCCTTCTCGCCCGTGAGGACTCATTCTCCGCTTACCTCTCAATTTAGTGACTTCGCGAATATTAGCGGCTGTCTGGGCAACAGCTTCTTTGTCGATGCCCTCTACCACTAAATCATCCTTCTCGACCCTAACTTTAACACCAGGCTCAATTCGAGTCGTTATCTTACCGCGGCCTCCTATAAAATTCTCTATTATTACCAGATGGTGCTTTTCATCAACTTTTATGCTCATTGGGAAATGAGCAAAAACTATCTTCATTCTGTACCTGAAACCCCGTTGAACACCTGTAATCATGTTTTCGATTTTTGACGCAAGTGTATTCATGATAGAGTACGTCTTTTTATCCGCGTTGAATGCTTCGATTACCACACCTTCATCCTTTAAGCTTAGGTGTAAGTTTCTAGCATGAGAGAAATCCTTCTCGATAGAGCCTAGGGGACCTTCAACAATTACTTTTTTTCCTAATAACTTCACCCTTACATCCGGGGGGATCGCTACAACCCTCCTCACATATACCTCTCTAGCCATGGTTACCACCTTCTGCTGCGAGACCAGTCGAGTGTGAAAACCCCCTACGCAAGCTTTTTAAAGCTGGCGCTGCAACGCTACATGAGCAAAGGGGTAATGAGCGACATATTGGAAGACCTGTTAAAAGGGGTTCTAAAGGAAGGAGAGCTCATTAAAATACGGCTTGAAAGAAGAAAAGGAGGAAGCAAACAGGTTACAGTTATTGAGGGTATTGATGAGAGAGTTTTCAATCATCGTGAACTAGTTTCGAAGCTGAAGGCTAAACTTGCTTGCGGTGGAACGGCAAAGGATGGACGAATCGAGCTGCAGGGAGATCACAGATACAAAGTAAGAGACATTTTAATTGAAATGGGCTTTTCACAGCCCAATATAATTGTGGAAGAGTAAAAACGTGTGAATACTATCAATTTATTTCAGGTAGTGTTTCCACGTACTAACTGATAAAGCCTAGATATGCGCTCAATGCCGTTAACTTCCTCTATCACCTCCGCCACTGGAGGGGGGACTAGATCCCTCCACTCGCTACCCTCAGCGATCTTTATCCTTATCCGCGTACCTTCAAAACGCTCTCTATCGAAGAAGGGGATGCTGTTAACGCGGTAACCTGACTCCTCAAATAAAAGGCGGGTTAACGGTTCATTGCTGTAAACTCTAGTAAATCGGGGGCAGCACGAGATGACCATTTGAACCCATAGTGCGTGCTGGCCGTTAGTATCAGGTACCCCGCAGACGATAGTTCGACTCCACAGACCCTGTTCCTTTAGGACCTGTGATATCATCTCTATTCGCTCACCGAGGGTGAAGGGGTTTCTGAAGCTGTGCGAGTACTGCGCGCTACCTACGGCTATGATGACTTCCTCCTCTCTTTCCAATATCCATTTTAAGGCGTAAAGGTGACCGTAGTGAAACGGTTGGAAGCGCCCTATGAAAAGGCCTCTTTCAACCAATTTTCACCACCTCTTCGTAGAGGTCGCGGAGAACCATCATGTAATTTGCTTCTCCTCGCTCAACCTTATCCATGAGTTCCTCAACGATCCGAGTTCTTTCAACAGAGATTAGATCCCTATAGTTCTCGCTCAAATAGCTGTAAACCTTCAAACCGAGATCGGTCGGAACTAGCTTATGCCTTTTCGTTTCTATCACGTACCTCCTATCGATGAGGGTTGCGATAATTTTCGCGTACGTCGAAGGTCTACCGATCCCCTCCTCTTTCATCCTGGCTACTAAATCGGCCTGGCTGTAAAGCCTCAAGGTTGGTATCCTGCGATGCTTCAAGTCTACCACTTTATACGTGCCGGGCTCGAGCCTAGCGAGCTTGAACCGCTGGTACACGTGTGTGAAGCCTGGATCCACGACTTCGACGTAAGTGGTCATCTCCTTTGTAAGGGGCCCTAGTGTAACCTTCAAGCGTTCAATCTTTACAGTACACTCGGGCATCTGGCTCGCAATAAAGCGCCTAAATATGAGATCGTAAAGCCTGTAGTGCCGCTGGGTTAGCGGCCTGGCCAGCTGCAGTATGCCTTGACTCACGAGAGCCTTCAATGTTTCGGCGTCGAGAGGTCTTGTAGGCCTGATGCACTCGTGAGCCCCAGGTGACCCCCAAGCGCGGGCTGTGAACATTGCCTCACCAAAGCGTTCAACGATGTAGGACTTCGCGATACCGATTCCAAGCGCTGAGACGTGGGTACTGTCTGTCCGGTGGTAAGTGATGAGACCCATCTCGAAGAGGTCCTGCGCCAGTCTCATCACCTCTTCAGTAGATAGGTTGAGGACTTCTACTGCTTCCTTCAGCATAGCGTCCGTCGAGAAGGGGGGTGGAGGATGCAGCTTGGAGCTTTCCACGCTTAACCGCTCAATAGCAACTGTACCTTCCTTCAGCTCTCTGGCTAGCTTACGGGTTTCGTTTCCACTAACATTGCTCTCGAAGACCAGCGTGAGGCCGTTATCGAGCTTTACCCGGAAAACCGTCATTACGCTCTCTCTGGCCTTTTGGTATCGCTCAACCACCCACCCCAGCACGGGCGTCTGAACCCTCCCCGCTGAGAGCCAGTGCATACCGAAGCGGTCCCACAGTTTCCGGCTTAGAGTGAAGCCCAACCAACGATCCTCGATGCGACGTATTAGCTGCGCCTCAACCCTCCTCATATCCACGCTTCTCGGGTTCTTCAAAGCCTCTTCGAATGCCCTTCTCGTGATCTCGTGGAACTCAATCCGCTTTAACGAGCGCGTGTAAGGCGCGAGAAGGATGTAGAGGTCCCAAGCGATCTTCTCCCCCTCAGTATCGGGATCCGTGGCTAAGAGGACTGTGTCAACTTCGCCTGCAACCCTCTGCAGAGCCTTCACAACTTCAGCTTGATCAGCAACAACTGTTTTCCCACAGCGTGGGCACACACCATCCTTTGAGTCGGTAAATTGCGTGCCACAGGAGAGGCAGCGCTTAACCGTCGTGTACACTGGAACGAAAGCTCCATTAACCCTAACCCCGTAAAATCCATCGTCGGTAACCAAATCGAGTACATGACCCTTACTCGCAGCCACTAACAGCTGCAAGTTTCCCGCACTAACCTCGTGCACTACAATGCTTCCAATTCTTCTGCTCGAAGGTCTACCGAAGAACGAGGCTATCGTCCTAGCCTTGGTTGGAGACTCAACGACAACGAGCGCCGTTTTAACGAGCTCCGCGATTCCTCCCTCAACTCTACCTTCCTTGAGACGCTGAATCATTTCACGATCCCTATCTATTTCTTTGAGAATGCTAACCAGGTCGAGATCTTCGAACCGCACCCACTTAGCATCATCCACGTACCAGCTGACCTGCCTCATTAACACCTTAAGCAGGCTCTCGTCTCTAGTTACAATTACGGAGAGCCCTTTCGAAATACCTCCTGCATACATCCTTGAAGTTCTTCCCGATGCCTGCAAGTAAGTTGGAGCGTCAGGAAGGATTATGTACGGTTTGCCGTTCACCATCTTTATTGACGCTAGAGAACTGGCCTGGAGCTCCTTGAGCAATTCCTCACGCGAGAGAAGTTCTCTCAGCAAGCTTCTTAGCTCTAAAAGGCGCTCGTAAAGAAATCCTAGAAAACCTTCAGGTTTCCTAGTAGTAGCTAATGATTCAGTAAGCAATCTGTATGAAGCTTGATCTAGGCTCGACGTGTACCGCCTAATTACCGATGTGAGCTTATCGAGAGTGTTCGCTTCTGAGCCACGTAGAACACTCCTTAGGACCTGCGCCAGTTGCAGCAGCCTTAGAGGGCTTGCTTCATCGACTCCAGCGGCAAAACGAAAGTGGGGAACATCGACGAAAATCGCGTAACGTATCACGTGCGGTAAATCTATGCCTCGCACGAGGACTCCGTAGTATGTAGCGAAGCCAATGAGGATGTCTATTTCTCCTCGCTCAAAATCTTCAAGCTCTCTCTTGCTTCTCGAAGTTAAAGCTTTAGCCCGCAGTCCCTTGCTCTCGAGGAGCTCGATTAGTTCGTTAACTTGTTCCTCAGGGGTACCTGGTTGCACGTAAATCAGGCCGCCCTTACCCAGAATCCCCGCTATCTCGGCAACCCTTGCAGAAAGAGTTTTTCCATCACTAACGAACGAGTAGCTGTCAACAACGTTACGAAGAAGCTCGGCTCCCGAGCCGATCTCGAAGTTGAGAAGCTCCCTGAACAGTTTCACTCTAAGGCCTCGAGGTCTCCCCGTAGCTGTTGACACAACAAGTATACCGTGCTTTGTTTGAGCCAGCATCTCTCTCAGTCTTGCCCGTGCTTTCTCCAGTTCATTCGCGTCGCCCTCCGATCTTCTAGCCGCAGCCATTTTAGCGATTTTGAGAGCCTCGTTTATCACCTGCCCACCTAACCCTAACAACGCAAGTACTTTCTCAACATTCTTTGAGGACTTGATGATCGCGTCAACGTCGTCCACAAAAATAAAATCGAACGTAGAGTTCTTTATTAATTCGAAATTCTTAGATAGGAATTGAGACGTAGTTATTAATATATCATAATCGCTCTGCTCGATCTTCTTCAAGGTGTCATTCCTGGCCTTACCACTACGCGACGTGTACGCGAGCACCTTAACGTTTAACCCAAGCTTGCTAGCGTAGCCCTGGAGCCTATCGAATGTCTGCTTGACGAGTACACTTGTCGGCAAGATAAGGTAGCATCTCTTCCCCCTTAAAGCAAGATATAGTGACATCACGATCCCAAATACGCTTTTCCCAACACCCGTCGGAGCCAAGATGACAAAGGAGAGCCCTCGTAACACACGGCGGGCCCACATCCTTTGCGCGCTCCATGGCCTGCTCCCAACAGCGTTTTCAAAAAACAACTCGAAATCGTGAATCTCCGCTTCCTCCTCCAGAATACTCTTGAATCCTTTACACTTCCCTAAAAGTGAAAGAGCATCGCAAGTAGTTTTCAACAGAACGAGCTTGGAAGGTTTATCTGTGCCGGCTAAACTTAAAGGAGGCTCTGGAAGGCAAACCTCGCAGGGAAGCCCCGCTGCCAGCCTTTCGTCACTTATCGCGCCCCCACAGTTAGGGCACTGTTCCCTGATAAGCATTCGAGCCATCAAACTCGAATGCGCTGACGACATCTTGGGGTTAAAAGAATTATGCTAAAACGAGAGAGAAAAGAGAGATGACGACTAGTGTGGGTTTACGCTAAGCCAGCGAGCTTCAGTAACCGGTTCCAGTTCTCCTCGACGTCCTGCTTCAGCTGTTCAAGTACCCACCTGTTTTCGGGAAGGAGGAGGTGCGAAAGCCTTCCCTGGAGTTTCAAGTATTCTTCTAAAGGCTTGGGATTCTTCACGAGTACGTTGATTCTGTAAGTTCCATCCTCGTACTCGTACAGAGGCCATACGCGCGTCTGAACGGCTAACCTAGCAATCTCGATCGACCGGGCTGGGTCAAACCTCCAACCGGTGGGGCACGGCGTGTAGTAGTGCAGTACCGTGGGCCCTTCAATCGATACTGCCTTCACTATCTTATTGTACATGTCTACGGGGTAAGCGGGGTTGAGTGTTGCAGCATACCTGATGCCGTGGGCAATAGCTACACCTATAAGATCCTTTTTCTTTTCCAGCTTACCGGGTATCACCCTACCTGCGGGCGTTGTAGTAGTAGCAGCTCCCCGCGGCGTAGCACCACTCCTCTGAATTCCTGTATTCATGTAGGCTTCATTATCGTAGCATATGTAAACCAGATCATGGCCCCTTTCTAACGCGCCGCTGAGGGCTTGGAACCCTATGTCGAACGTACCACCGTCTCCAGCGAAGACCACTAATTTTGGCCTTTTTACACCCCTTTTCTTCTCGAATGCTCTAAAGGCCGCTTCGATGCCGGAAGCTGTGGCTGCCGCGTTCTCGAAAGCACTGTGAACCCATGGTACTCTCCAGCTCGTATAGGGGTAGATTGTCGTCGCTACTTCTAAGCAACCGGTCGCCGTTACAACAACCTTCGGGTCGGGTACTGCTTTTAGAGCTGTTCTAACAAGTTGCGGTATCCCGCATCCTGCGCACAACCTATGGCCGGGAGCAAAAAACTCCTCGTGCGGGAACTCCCGAAGCGCCTTAATCTGACGGCTCATTCTATCTCACCCCGAGCCAAACCTCCCTTTCTATAACCTTACCGGTTTTAGCAGTGTCCTGAGCGAGCTTAAAGGCTTCTCTAACGTGTTCCGGCATTAGATCCCTACCGCCCAGCCCGTAAACAGCGTTGATGAGGAAGGGCCTTTCGCTCTCGTTGATGAGCGCTGCCGCAACATCCATGAACAACTGCGCTCCTGGACTGCCGAAGCTGTAACTCCTATCCATTACTGCCACTGCCTTCACCCCGCTTAGAGCTTCGACTAGCTCTCTAGCTGGGAACGGTCTATAGAGAGTCAAACTGACCACCCCAACCTTCTCACCTTTTTCTCGTAGCTGGCGCGCAACGTAACGCGCCGTACCAGCTGAGGAGCCTAGAACTACTACTGCAGCCTCAGCGTCCTCCATCCCAAAGGACTTGACAGGTGTGTACTTCCTCCCACTAACTTTCTCGTACTCCTTAAAGACTTCAAGAATCGTCGGGTATGCATTCTTGAAGGCTTCAGCTTGCGCCTTCTTAAACTCAAAGTAATAATCGAAAAGGACGAGCGGATTGAAGGTTATGGGTTTCGCAGGATCTATGTGGAACACTGGGTCTTTCGGAGGGAGAAATTCCCTAACAGTCTCGTCGCTTAAGACGTATAGTGGCTCGAGGCCGTGACTGAGGATGAAGCCGTCCAGATTGATGATCGAGGGGAAGAGAACTCGCCTGTCCTCGGAGGCGCGGAAAGCCATGAGCGTCAGATCGTATGCTTCCTGGACGTTCTCGGCGAAGAACTGTATCCACCCCGCGTCACGGCAGGCGTAAGCGTCGTCATGGCTACAGTGAATATTAATCGGGGCTGAAAGAGCCCTATTGGCGATAGCCATGACTATCGTTGTCCTGAGAGCAGAGGCGATCCAGAGCATCTCCCACATTAACGCTAAGCCTTGCGAACTAGATGCCGTAAACACGCGCGCTCCCGCGACTGAGGCGCCGATGCACGCGGACAGCGCCGAGTGCTCGCTTTCAACGGGTACGTACGACGCATTTAATTCTCCGTTGTTAACGTAGTCGGCTAGCCTTTCAACGATTATGGTCTGGGGCGTGATTGGGTAAGCCGCTATCACATCAACGTCGGCCTGCTTAACCGCGTAAGCAATTGCCTCGTTACCCGTCATACCCGCTCGGCGCTGTTTCCCTATAACTACTGCTTGGGCCATTACATCACCCCTCCTCCACCATTGTGATAGCTTTTACGGGACACTCGTGAGCGCAGATACCGCAACCTTTGCAGTAGTTGTAATCGATCTCAACGCTATCATCCTCCCTTCTAATTATCGCCGGCTCCGGACAGTAGAACCAGCAGAGCAGACACTTGATGCATTTACTCGAGTCAAGCGTGGGCTTGAGCGCCCGCCAGTTGCCAGTTTTATACCGGATCGAGCTACCCCCCTCCGTTATTACGGGTGCTCCGGGCAGTTCTTTCCAGCTCAACAACTTGCTACTCAACGCGTTTCACCCCCTCAAAACATTTCTTAATAGCTTCGATGTTCCTCGCTGCTATCACAGGCTCTTTAAACCTGTCCTTTACGGTCTCTAGGATACTGTCGAGCCTGACGATGCCGGACGCTTTCACAAACGCGCCCAACATCGGAGTGTTATAGAGAGGGCGCCCAAATATCTCCAGCGCAACACTGTAAGCATCCACTGTCCAAACAGCTAGGTTAAGGCTTTTAGCCCTCTTCAAGAGCTCTTCCTCCACTTTTTTCGCGTTCAGTACAAGTAGTGCTCCCTCTTTAACTCCCTCTAACACAATATCGGGATTTAGTTGAAGTGTAGGGTCAATGACGACAACGGCATCAGGCCTGTAGATTCCGAAATGCTGCTCAATGACTTCGTCGGAAATCCGAGTGAAAGCCCTGACGGGTGCTCCACGCCTTTCCGGCCCGAACTCCGGCGCATGGTACGCGAACTTCCCCTCAAGGATTGCAGCTCGAGCCAGAATATCACTGGCAGTTACGACACCCTGCCCTCCGCGCCCGTGCCACCTTACTTCGTATAGCACGTGTTCACCGCGTTCTTCCTAATCCCAACCCTTAAAACATTGCGTCCATAGATCAGAGCCATACCTTTAATAATCTGCGCCTGCATCATAGTGCGAGGGGTATGGAGGGACAGACAATACAGGAAATAGCAAATCTGATAGCCCAAACTCAGAGAGAGGTCGAAAAACTATTCAGGGACGTCTGGGCTCGATTATCTGCTGAAGGGTTCAAGTTCGGGGCTTGGGAACCACCGGTAGACGTTGTAGACCGCGGCGACGAACTAGTTGTGTTAGTCGATGTCCCTGGCTTCTCAAAGGAAGACATTAGAGTAAAAGTCACAGAAACCGCCGTAGAAGTATTCGCTCAACGAACTACTGAGATCCCAATAGAGGGGAGATATATCATACGTCAACGAGTTAGAGATTCAATATACAGGAAGGTCGAGCTCCCGGTAAAGGTTAGGCCAGAACTAGCAAAGGCGAAGTTAGAGAACGGCGTTCTCGAAGTACGAATTCCGAAAAGCGAGGTTGCTAAAGAGATTCAGGTGCTTGTAGAGTAGAAAGTGGCTAGCGGAGAGCCAGCATACAGGAGGACCGCTGTCGGTGGCACTTTTTCGCTCTTTCACTCTGGGCATAGGCACTTGATTAAAGCCGCACTTGAGGGTAGTGACGAGGTAATCATAGGAGTCGTCAGCGACGAATTCGCTTCACAGCGTAGGAAGAACCACCCGATTGAGCCATACGAAGTTAGAGCCCTCAGAGTGTTGAGGTACTGTTTAAGGAAAGCCAGGGTGGGGCAACGGATCACGGTGCTTCCACTAGACGATGCCGAAGGGCCGGCAAGCAGCGATCCCTCGGTAGAAGCAATAGTGGTTACCGAAGAAACCCTAATTGGTGCACTCAAAATCAACCGCTCTAGGATAGCTAGAAAAATGAAACCCCTAATCATAAAAGTTGTGGAACCGATACTTGGAGATGATGGAAAACCAATATCTAGCACTAAACTTTGGAGTTATTATTATCAAAATCTTTATTAGGTAACTTGGAAAATTTGCTAAATAGTATCTTTTTGGAAATGATCTTCAAGAGGGCATACCATAGTGCGACCCATCCTCCGAAAACGGTTACCCCGAGGAGGGATCGAAGCCAGCTAATCTCGATGAGGTAGACTATCGAGTTTATGAGCACTAGTGTTGGGATGGAGGATGCCCAAATGGCAATGAGCAGCAAGCTCAAGAGCAGTAAGGATCTCATCTCAATCACCTCGGGATCAGGAGGGAGGAGAAGGCTGCTAGGATACAGCTCACAGCACTTAAGGCGATCAGCCTCCTTGCGACCGCCCTTTCATCCAAGGGTCCATCTATAGCGAGGATCAGCCGTGTGAGAGAGATTGGGGCTTCCGAGTCGCTGGACGCCGCTAGCCTGAAGTCGGGCAGTATCTTCACGGGTCTCCCCTTCATTTCACGGTGCTCCTTAAAACCTCCGACCGAGATTATCACCAACGCCCCATTAAGAATGTGAGGGATGAGCGCGATTGCCGCTATGAACTCGAGGTGGAGCAGAGCCGCCACAGCACCGATGTACGCGCCCACGAACAAGCTCCCTGAATCGCCGTTTAGAATTCGAGCCGGCCACTTATTGTAAGGTAAGTAGCCGAGCAAGGCCCCGATAAGGGGGGCGAGGAGGACGACTCCTTCAACGTTACCGACTATCAGCGAGGCGAACGACATCGTTAAAGCTGTAAGAAGCGTAGTCGCAGGCATAACACCGTTGAAAACGTCAAGCATGTTGACCAAGTTCGCTGGTCCAGCAGCCACAAGAGGTAGGAGCAACCAGTAGATGATGGTCAGCCTAAGGCGCCCGAGAAGTGGTACTAGGGGGCGCCCAAGCTGGACGACGTCTGGCCAAACCATGTAAGCGACCGCTAACGGGACCGCCGTTAACAGGGATAGAAGCATCTTAACCTTGCCCCCTAAGACCTTGAAGTCGTCGATGAGGCCCAGTAAGAATGCCATACTGGAGGACGCGAGAAGAACGAAAACTCTGACAGTACCCCCCCATTGTAAGAGTGCAAAAGCGATCAGAATGGGGGTGACAGAGGCGAAAAGCGCCACCCCCCCGGAATAGGGTACCTTCGGCTGCTCCCTCTTGTGGACGTCTGTTCTAAGGTGGCCGAGCTTCTTCATCACCCTGGCGGTACACGGTGTCAGGACTAGGGCGATAACCGTGGCTGCCAACACTGTAAATGTAACCTGGACCTCGATCACTCTCGCTCACCCAGTAGGGCTGCCGCTATTATAGGGAACACTATCGTTGCGTCCGCTGGAACGGTAACGTGCCGAGCTTCAGGCTTGAGCTTACCCCAACTTATCGCCTCCCTTGTCCGCGCGCCGCTCAGGCTTCCATCGAACTCGGTCGCTGTGGTGATGTAGACAGCGTAGTCGAGGCCTCCTTTGAATTGAGCCCACCATATTACGTGGTGCTTGCTGATTCCCCCGCCCAGCACTATTGCACCGATCTTCTCGGATTCCATGACAAGGTCGGAGATCCTCGATAAATCGCCGAGAACATCTAGCTCCAGGGAGAAACCTCTGCTCCGACCTGTTTCACGGAAGGTGAAAAACGCTGTCCCGAAAGCCGAGTCCACAAGGCCGGGTGAGAAAACAGGCACACCCCTCTCTGCCGCGGCTGCCAGAACCGAGTTCGCATCTCCGAGCCGCTTACCGATCTCTTGTGCTAACTCGCTCGGCGTCCACCTGCTCTTCACCCTCACAAGGTCTTCGAGCATTCGATGCGTAAATTCTTCCACAACTGGCCCGTACTTATCTCTTGGCACTAAAACGTTCCCCAGCCTATGGATCCCTAGCTCCTGTAGCATGTGGTCGTCAAGCTCGAAGTCCCCACTATAGTAACTGCCTAACGATCGGGCTATGTCGTGATCAAACGTTCCGCCGGTCGTTACTATCGCGTCCACAAACCCCTCCCTTACTAGCGCCGCAAGCACGCCGCGCAGCCCGGTAGCCATCAGATTAGCGGTAAAAGCCAGGAAGACCGTACACTCCTCATCTTGGATCATTTCCCGCATGATCTCGGCGGCTCTGGCTACAAACTGTGAACTAAAACCTCCCATCTGATCGTAAAGTTTCACTAGTTTATGGGCAAGAGGCGCTATGCTCTTTAAATCCTCTCTGCCAATATCGACCACCGCGTTTTTGAGTAAAACGCCCCTCCCCTCCATTCACCCTCCGTACGCCGGGGCCAGCGCTGTTGTTAAATGGTTGTTGTTGACGCTCCTACGCGGAAACCATGAATTGGGACGAAACCCTTTTCCCAAGGTTAAGCGGCTTTCTCTGCTTTTCAACCTCTTCGCGTAGCTGAAAAGTAAGCCTCTGGAACGACGTACAGATAGAGGCGGTGCGACCTCCCCCCGTCGCGGAAGTCCTCAACTCTCCTTGGCTTCCAGCCGGTAACTTCAAAGTCGTGCGACACTATACGTGCCCCCAGTTTAGCTTCCCTCTCCAGCTTAGGTCTCAACCTTTCGTTGACTGAGGTGAGAAGGTACATGAAGATCACGTCCGCAGGTGGAAGCTTTAGATCGAAGAAGTTCCCATGGACAACTAGTACCTTATCTTTCACACCCTCCTTCGCAGCATTGTACGCGGCTCTGTTGGCTAGCTGGTCTCGAAGCTCGATTCCTATCGCCCTTGCCCCGAACTCCTTTGCCGCTACAATGAGGACTCGCCCGTCCCCGCACCCTAGATCCAGGAGCAACTCGCCCGGCTTCAACTCAGCTATCGTCAGCATTTCTCTGATGACTTCGATAGGAGTCGGCACGAACGGCACAGTTATACTGTAGCTCACAGGTTGCTCTTGCAGTAGGGGATAAAAAATTTCGTTACAGCGTGCTGCGGTTCAAATCGCTCAGACCCTCCGAACTCGCATATCCACCGTTGGCCCATGAGCTATAGGTTGGCGCCGGGGCCGGGATTCGAACCCGGGCGCCCCGAAAGGGGCAACGGGTTAGCAACCCGTCGCCATGGACCAGGCTAGGCGACCCCGGCTCAAGCTTTGCATCAACACACTACTTTAAGCTTTTCGCGGTTACGTGCCGAAGTCTAAAAACATCTCTAAACAAGCGGCTAGTAGAACGCGCAGCAACGTGCGGTGGGTCGGACCAACTCTGAAAACTCTGAGGGGTGCGCACTTATTCATATTTTCGCTCGAACGCTCCCGTTTCCCCGGCTGCGTACCTCTGGCCGCCCACTTCTGGGCCTATACCCTGCCTGCCCCTCCCGCGGCATGAGGAGAGCCAAAGGGGAAAAGGGGAAACAAAAAGGTGGATAAACGTTCCAGCCCCGTCACTCAGCGGTTGCGGCTACGTAGGCTTTCGGTTGCGGCTACGTAGGCTTTCAGCCATCCTCCCCTCAGCTGGACTAAAACTGTGCGCCCCTCCCCGCCACGCGTGAACGCCTCGCCGGCATCAGGCCAGCCATCATGAAGGCTTCAAGTGCCTCCGCTATGTTGCTCAACCTCAAGGTCACTTCAAACCCTTCCGCGCAGCCCGGCAGCGCGAAGAACAAGCGGCTGCACGCGTATGTGCCCATCGATTGGCGCTCCGGCGACGGTGCGCTGGAAGGCGGGCGAGTAGGCCGCCTTAGGTGGCCGGCCCCATGACCCGCTCCGGTCGCCCGCGGCCCAAAACCGCGCCGGCCAGGGGGCGGGCTCTCGGAGGCCAAAGCCAAGGAAGGGGGAGATGTGCACCCGGCGCGGAACTGAAGCAACCGCGAAGAATAAAATATGCGGTAGGGGAGTACCCCATGGGGCCCGTGGCCTAGCATGGAAAGGCGCTGGCCTGCGGAGCCAGAGTGTGGGTGTAGCCCCGCATGGAGAACCCGGGTTCAAGTCCCGGCGGGCCCGCCACGCTTTTTGACTGGGTACCTGCGCACGTAACCGCACCGTAGGCAGGTAACTATGATCCGTGTACCGCCGCAACCCCTTTTGACGCGCACCCTAGATGTAACGCCGGGCACGAGCGGTACGTTGCACCCCCTACAGTATTTCCTTCTCAAATCTTTTGGAATGCGAATACGAGCTTTAGATGCAATCTTTAGAGCCAATTCAACATACCTTCTAGCTAGTTGCTCGTCTTTCCTAACGATTTCATCCGCCATTTTAAGTAGGATGGCAATCCTTTGCCTCGCGACACCCCTTACTAACTGCATATCCACACAATGCCGGGACAATCAACTTAAAAAACCGGTTGCCACACCTTACTCGAGGAGCCGGGGTGGCCGAGTGGTCTAAGGCGGCGGGCTGCAGTGGGTGTCGTCTCGTCGTTACCCGCTAAGTGCGTACGCACGCGGAGTGTCACCCGGGTTCGAATCCCGGCCCCGGCTCCACATCATTATACTAAAGCATAATCCTTCAACCGGGCTGGTAATCATGCGCCTTTTCATGGCGGTTGCTACTCGCTTTAACGCTCTCTTTGACGTGAACGCCGCATAAAGGGTGTAGGCTCGTGACAGACATCCTGCTTTCACTCTGTTTCGAGGGCACAGGCTTTGCTACTACTGAAGAGGGATTCCATGCACTACGGCCTTATCACATTCTGTGGGGTGGTTCGATTCCGAGGATACGCATGCCGTTTTCCAGTGTAATTGCTACCATGTACGTTAAGGCTAGCCGCGCTTCAGCCTTCTCTCTGGGTTCCGCCTTTAAGATTGGAACTTCATCGTAGTACTTATTGAAAGCTGAGGCGAGCTCGTTGAGGTACTGAGGTATGAGCTCAATCTTCAACTCGTCAGCAGCTTTTGCAACCACTTCCGGGAAGTAGCCGATGAGAAAGAGGAGTTTCCTCTCTTCCTCACCGAAGGTCACCCCGCTCACAGCGGGTTTTAAGTCGCCGGCTTTCCTCAACACGGAGCGTGCCCTCACGTAGGCATACTGGACGAAGGGTCCACTGTTTCGCTCGAAGTCGAGAACCCTCTCCCAAGTAAACGTCAGCGGCCGAGAGGGGGCTACGCTTAAGATTGCAAACTTCACGGCTCCGATTCCAACTCGCTCCGCTACCTCCTCGTCGACCTCGACGCCCCTCTTAACGAGCTCTTCTCTCGCTCTTCTGACTGCTTCATCAATCAGCTCGTCCGCCGTTATGTACCTTCCCCTCCTACCCGACATCTTAACACCGGGGAGATTTACCATCTCGTAGGCGAAGTGCAAAGTGTTCTCCGCCTCCCTTACGTACCCCATGCTGTAGAGCGCCAGCCTGACATGGGCTTGCTCTAAGCTCTGCTCAGCACCCACTACGTTTATCACCCTGTCAACCCCCCTCTTGTACTTCCAGATAGTGTAAGCGATATCGCGCGTAGCGTAAAGCGTTGTTCCATCCGAACGGACAAGAGTCATCGGCGGGATCGCAAAGCTTGGCGAAAAGCCGAGCCTACGCCTCACCTCCGCATCCTCTGCCAGCCTATCAGCTTGGAAAACCAGTGCCCCTCCCTTCTCCACGACGAAGCCGGTAGCTCTCAGCTTAGCTATCACATCTCGCACGAGCCCGTTCCAGGTCGTGACCTCGCTCTCCCAGTCCCAACTGTCGTAGGAGATGCCGAGCCTCTTAAGCGTCTGCCTGAAACCCTCAATACAAAGCTCCGCGGTCTCCCTGACAAGCTTGACCGCCCATTCTTCGCCTGCTTCGTACGCCCTGTTTATGTCATTGATGCGCTTAAGGGCGTCCTCCCTCTTTACGGCTTCGGCAATCAGCGTGAAGAGTTCCTCGTCCCTCTCCATCAATTCTTTAGCCGCCCACAACCAGTCCGACAACTCGCTATCGATCTTCGCCCGCTCCTCCACATCAACCTTCTCCCTCCGCGCCTGCAGTTCACGCACGTTGATTATCGCGTTCGTTATGGCGTAGACCAACCCAATGAAGTGATCCGGCTTCACAACCCTCTTAACATGCCGAACCTTCTCGTAACCGTACGCAGCGTAAGCAACCTGTAGACCTACATCATCAATGTAGAAGTGAACCTCCACCTCGTGACCTCTGGCCCGCAACAGGCGAGCTAGTGCATCACCAACTATGCAGTTCCTAAGGTGCCCAATGTGTAGGGGATGAACAGGGTTGGCGCTGGTATGCTCGACTATGATACGGCAGGGGCTTGGGTGATGTTTGTACCCGTACCTGCTCCCCAAGGACGATACCACCCGCCAAACCAACTGCCCATAGGAGGAGGGAGCGATCTCGATGTTAACGTAACCCCCCTCCGCTTTGGCAGCCTTAACGTACTCCACACCGCTGGAGAGATTCTCAGCCAGTTTCTCGGCCAAGCCCCTAGCGCCTACATCGCTCCTAGCTATCCTGTAGACGTTGATCGTCAGATCCCCGCGCTCCGGAGGTGCTCTCTCAACTTGCACCCCCGCAACGACCCCCTGTCCCTCCAACGCGGCTTTAACCGCTCTCGCAATCCGCTCCACCAGCACTTCGTGAGCGCTGTATATCACACAACCCCGTCGCGCCAAACCTTAAATAGTGTGCCAAACCAGCATTATAGGGCCCGTGGCCTAGCCTGGAAAGGCGCCGAAGCTGAAGAAGCTGCGCAAGCCTTCTAAGCCGGAGAGCGGGCTTGCCGATCCGCACGGAGAACCCGGGTTCGAGTCCCGGCGGGCCCGCCACGAGTTCAGCTTCTGAACCCCTCATGAAAGGTGATGAAAGCTCTTCCCAACTAAAAGGGTCCAGTAGTTGATCGAAAGCACCTATGCCGTTAAATCCGCTTTAACGGTATTATTTTAGCGTTTTACGCATAATAGAAAAAACCAGAACTATATTTTCTTTAAACCTATTCATTAACAGACTTAACATAATGCGGTGATAATACAAGCGTATTACGATGAATCGTACTACAGTTTAACTCATCATCATATAATTCTTAACTTAATAATAAATGAAGAAAACTTACTTTTAGCTAACTATTTTCAGAAAAACGAGGAGAAGTTTGAAAGTGAAGCACTCGGTGTGGCAACGCAAAAACCAACACTATAGGATGCATGATGGTTCCACCCTGCAAAACACCTATGGAGCCCCGGCCGGGAATCGAACCCGGGTCCTCCGCCTTACTGGATAGCCGGTCTTACACTTTACCAGAGCGGCGCTCTACCAGGCTGAGCTACCGGGGCCGTTTACGGCTTCACTAGCTCGAGGTTTATAGCTTTAACGGGGGCTCAACCTTTATTTTTAGCGTAACCCACGACTTGTGGTTATGCTTCCTGAGAGGCATCGTCTTGAGAAGGGCCTTTATAGAGTCGAGGGTCCCGCTAGGGTCAAAGTGATTGAGGGTTTCGGTTTTTACGCTCTCGGTCAGGTGTTCAGTGTAGGAAGGGAGCTCGTAGTCCCCAGAGGCTACACGATTTGCATCGAAGTAGGCGAGTGGTGTACCATTGAAGTGTCTGGTGGGAGGCTAAGTCAGGCTAAACCGGATGAGGAGGTAGTTGACAAATGGAGGATGCTAGCTCAAAGCATCGCAGCACCCGGCCGAGTACTAGTGGTCGGCGAAGTCGATAGCGGAAAAACCACGTTTTCCACGTACCTGCTTAACACAGCCATCGCGAAAGGGTTGAGCGTAGCGGTAATAGACGCTGATGTGGGCCAGAATGACATCGGTTGGCCCGGTACAATAGCCTTGGCTTTACCCGAGAAGCCTGTCTCCTGGCTGGGGGAACTGGAGCCGAAGGCTTTCTACTTCATCGGAACCAACACTCCAGCGGGATGCGAAGATGCAGTGGTAGTTGGTTTAACGAAGCTACTACGCGAGGCATCGGGAAGGGACCTAGTGATAGTAAACACGGATGGGTGGGTTGGCGATAGGCGTGCTCTAGCTTTCAAATGCAGAATCGTGGAGGTGGTTGAACCGACGACTCTTGTAGTCATGGAAGGGACGGGCGCATCCGAGCCTATCGCTCGGATCTTTGAAGAAACAGACATTCGAGTTGTGCGGGCACCCACCCCCGCTGCAGCTCGCGGCAAGGAGAGAGAGTTGCGCAAGTTGAGGAGAGAGCTGTCATACTTGAGTCTGCTAAAGGAGTCGGCTGTTAAAGCGATTAGCCTCGAGAAGGCCCGCCTCTGGGCGACGTACACGTTTAACGGTCGGCGTGACGAGAAACTAAGCTTGATGCTTTCAACCCTTCTCGGCTTCGAGGTAAATGCTGAAGTTTGCGGAAACGTAGTTGTTTTAACAACACTTGGGGAGAAAGAGTACAAAAGGTTACTGGAGTTCAAGGATCAGGTTTCTAAACTTGCAAACCGCGATGTTCTTGTATCTCATCTAGGTGGATTAAAGGGATACCTAGTTGGTATTGCCAACGAGAGGCTTGAACACGTAGGTATCGGGGTTATAGAGGAAGTTGATCCAACGAATAAGATAGTAAAAGTACGGACACCGTTCGACAGGGAAGGAGCAAAGATACTACTGCTGGGGAAAATCCGATTATCTGAGGATGGCGTTGAACGGGAAAGAAGCATGCCGCCGATCGCTTGAAGCTTAAGAGGTCGTGAAGGACTTACCGATTAGCTCAAAGCCGAGTTCTGAGAGTTTAAAGGTTTAAAAGACCCGGTTGAGGGGCGTCCCGTGAGTGAGAACCTAGTAGATGCGCTCATCGGGACTATGCTGGAGATCGCAGAGCAGATTTTGAAGGTGGCTCGCGCCGTTGATAGGCAACAGGTGCTTAAAATGCTCGAGATACTCTTGGAGGCGAAAAATTCAGGTGCTAAGGTCTTAATCGTAGGCGCCGGTCGTTCCGGCCTTGTAGGGAAGGCCTTCGCTATGAGGCTGATGCACCTCGGCTTTAACGTCTACGTGCTAGGCGAGACCATTACGCCTGCCGTCTCGAAAGGAGACCTCGTTATAGCAATCTCCGGCTCAGGCACGACGCAGATAGTGGTGAGCGTTGCTGAAGCTGCTAAAACGATGGGGGCCTACGTACTCGCAGTCACTTCCTTCCCAGATTCCCCCCTAGCTAAAGTGAGTGACCACGTTGTCAGAATTCCGGGCAGAACTAAAGTATCTAAGGAGGTCGATTATTTCGCAAGGCAGGTACTCGGGATCTACGAGCCCTTAGCACCGTTGGGAACGCTCTTCGAAGATGCTGCAATGGTCTTCTTCGACGGTGTCGTAGTAGCTCTCATGCGAGCCTTAGGAGTCAACGAAGAGTACCTAATGGCTCGACATGCCAACATTGAGGTACCATAAGATATAGAAAAATATAGAAGAAAAATATAGAAATAAAAAAAATAGAATTACATTAACGTGGGCTTAAAGCTTGCCGAATTTCCTCCTCAGTAGCCTTCTTTATGATATACCACTCAGCGCGTCCTTTTACTCGCTCGTGCTTAATAAAGCCGGCATTCTCCAGAACCATGAGGGTGTGGTGGAGCAGAGAGTAACTGCTGGCAATTCCACGCTCGTATACGACCTTGAGAAGCTCGGGTGTAACTACCCTCCCGCCCATCTCTTCTAGCACCTTGTAAATCTTCACAGCTCTCTCGATCACCTGTGGGCTCCTCGGTCTTGGCACTCTACCACCTCGCTTATGGAGTGGTTAGAAATATTTAAGGTTTTTGTTCCCGCTACACTACGCAAAACCTGTTAGCGTAACCAGTGAGAATTTGAGCTTCTACATTTAATGAAGAGCATATTTGCCTCAATGTGTAGTGATGCGCTTTAGATGAGAAACCTCTCCAGCTTGTTTAATGCCTCATCCAGGCTGCTTACAACCGCCATTGAGTAACCAAAGCTCTCTATGTACGATCTAACGTCGGGCTCTAGAGCTCTCTCATCTAGTATTGCAACGGCTGCCCTGTCGAGCTCAGATCTAACGCTTCTCCCAATCGCTTGAGCTGTTTTTACAGCGGCTGGCACCATATACACCAATCTCCAAGCTGCTTCGCTACTCTTTACCTTATGTCTAAGACTCTCCAAAAGCTTCCTATTCAAAACATTTGGTTCAGGAACTGGTAACCCTGCTACCACCACCAGTTTTATCTTGCTTTGCCCATCGCCTTTAAGCTCGATACCTTCTACGAGCTTGCCCCATGCAACTACTACTACCACCATTTTACTGAACTTACGGGCAGCTTCTTCGACTTCGCTCAATCTAGTTTCCTCACGCTCAACAAACAAGGGTCTTGCTTTGATGTAAGGTCTTAGAGCCTTAGCCATATCGTATGACGGTACAACGACGAAGCATAGACCTTCAGAGAGTCTCTGGTAAAGGCCGTCAATGTACTCAGCCATTGCTTGGTACGTAGCTTCTCCACGCTCGATGTATCTAGAGGAAACCCCTTTCACAGCCACTAGACCTATGTTCGCAGCCCACGGAGACTGCAGCCTCATCTCGTCTACGCGCCAGTCCTCAAATCCCAGCAAGTTGACGATGTACTCCCTTGGCGGCATTGTCCCGCTCATCAACACTGAGCTTCGAACGTTCGAGAAGACGGGTACCGAACCTCTGAGGAGGGATGTGCAGAGCGCTGTGAGCTTAACTTCGCCGCCGTCGAATTCCGCGGTCAACGTGTAGTCTGCACCACCTCCTTCAATCAATCGAAGGAATGCTGCAACTCTCCTTAAGGCGCTTGCACGACTTAATCGTCTCTCTACTAGTTGAGCAAGCCTAGAAAGCTCGCTTGAGTTGGGGGCTACCCCCATCAGGTCTGCCGGATTCACCTCATACTCCGATGCGTTCGCCTTCGCGATGCTGCGTAGTTTTCTTAGGAATGAAAGAAGTGCGTAGAGATCCTTTTCCACGTCCCTTCTCCTTAGGACACGGGCTGCCTCCCTCTTAGCCGCTCGCAACGTTCGTTCGCTCAGCTCTCTGCTGAGGATGCTCGCTAGCGAGTATGGTAGGTTGTGAGCTTCATCCACCACGAGGCTTACGCTGTGAAGATCGACGCCCAATTCCCCTAGAAAGACCCTGCGGATTTCCGGGTCGAAAACGTAATTGTACGCGGCGACAACCAGGTCTGCTCTGCGGAGCATGCTGCGGGCGATTTCGTACGGGCAAGCCTTCAACTCGCTAGCTACTCGTACTAGGGTATCGTGGTCTAAAATGCTCTCAGGGTAGGAAGCCATCCTCGCTGCGCTGTAGTAGGGGCAGAGGCCTTCTCGCACAAGCTCTGAGCAAAAGTTGAGGAACTCATCGTAAGGTAGCAGCTTGGCCCCCCTAATGAAGCATAGATCGCGTTTATTCTGGAGGAAAACAGCTGTTACCTTCATGCGTTCAGCGAGTAGTAGGAGCTCTCTTCTCGGAGCTTGGAATTGAGCTCTCGCTCTTACTGTGTAAACAACCTTTACTCCCAGTCGCGTTGCAGAAGCTAGAGCACCTGTAAGAACAGCAGCGGTCTTCCCCGCGCCAGTGGGGTAGCTTATCAGGAGATGCCTACCTTCTTCTACGCTAGCATAGACTGCCTTCGCTATTTCAGGCTGCCCGCGCCTCCAAGCAGGATAGGGCCAGATCTCGCCGAGCTCCACTAATCTATCCTTACACGGGTCTCCTCTTTAATTACTCGCAGGACGAACATTGTGCGAGTTGATTCTACACCTTCAACTTTGCCGATCTCATCGAGCACTCTAGTTAGTTCCTCCTTACTGCCAACCCGCACCTTGAGTATTGTGTAGTACTCACCCGTTACATCGTAAATGCTGTAGACGTCTGGCATCGCCTTAAGCTTTTCTAGAACACTCTCGTACCTTCTGGGATCAACCGTTAACGCAATTATCGCGACAACATCTTTGCCAACCTTTTCAGGATCCACGATTGCTTGGAACCGTTTTATAACCCCCTGCTTCACCAGCTTACGAATCCTTAAGTGTACCGTCGCTTCGCTGATACCGAGCTCCTTCGAAATCTTTGAGTAAGGGGTCTTCGCGTTTTCCTGGAGTATCCTGAGAAGGCCTCTGTCTATCTCATCCAACACTACCTGCTTCCTATCTTCGGACATGCAAATCTGCAAACATTATAGGGCATTGTTAAAAAAACTTTACTGTCTCTCGTACTCAACCGCTTGTAAGAATTTTAGAACGCCATCAACAGTAGGTTGTAAGCGATAGCCTGAGCTGCTGAAGAGATCAGAAAAGCGGTAATCCCTCCCACCGCAGCTTTACGAAGAGGCGTGTAACCCCGACTCACAGCTGCAGACGTGACTACGATGCTCCATACCGTGAAAAAGGCTGTGTGGGCTAGTAGAGCTGTCTGAAGCCCCCGCATGCTGGCTAAAGCCAGTGAAGTCAGACTCAAGATACGATTCAATGTGAGCGCGTCGAGCGGTAGGATGATCTCTACGCAACTCAAGTCCTTCAAGTACCAGGATTGAAGGAGAGCTTTCGCGAGATACTCATAGAATTTAACGCTGAGGATGTAGCCCGAAAGTAGAGTGGAAGAGGCTGGAGGGCCTTCCACGATTTTCACCGCCACCCAAACGCCAAGAGACCAACAGAGCCACGATGCAATACCGAAACCTAGGGAAAGCACGTTTAAGGCGGCAAAGTGTTCTTCGCTGGGGGGTCCAACTCTCCTGAGGCTGGAAGTAACGTTCACGGCTGTTATTCTGATAGTGTCGTCGAATTGTTCAACGAATGGAGTTACAGGGTTTCCTCTCGCCGCATATATGAAGACTTTTGAGATAAGTGTAGCATTTTGAAGAGAGAAAGCAAAGACCAGAAGAAGCATGCAGAGGAGTGGCCCAAACCCGTCGGGTCGCGCCACGATCCTACTAAATGTGCTGAAAGGGTCCAGGCCTGCCCCGAAGACCCTTCGTAACACTTCTCCAACGCCGACTCCTTCAACGCTCATGTGGCACTCTACCGCGAAATAAAGATAAAGCGCTCGCCCCCGATGCTCCGTGCAAAAATCTCAGGTTGCGATAGCCGTGATTGTAATAGTGCTGGCAGCCGCTTGCATCTTCAGTATCTATCAGTTGGCATGCTACGTAACTGGTAGATGCCCAGGGACCCGCGACTTCTACGTAACTTATGCAACCCTCGCTCTGTCGAGTCTGTACTTCTTAGCTATCGTATACGTTTTACTCGCTAAGGTTAAGACTCAGAAAAGGTAACCTCGAATTTTCCAAGCGGCTTTATTTCGAAGTACTCTATCTCGGCTTTCACAGGCACAAAGACTCCATCTCTGATGTAGTAGTAGAGCACAACTCGACCGGCTTTATCGGAGACCCCTTGCTCGTTCGTTTTATCTATAAGCATGCGAGCCAGCTTGACCCAATTGTTCTTCGACTGTTCCCTAGCGTCACCCTTAAC
>Ga0209080_1000567_pt1 | contig 23935 bp, 25 predicted proteins | sample JNZ110809AmetaG_FD_184123 | JGI IMG/M metagenome (GOLD analysis project Ga0209080, IMG submission 184123) | Hot spring microbial communities from Jinze hot spring, China to study Microbial Dark Matter (Phase II) - JNZ 110809A (SPAdes) (version 3) ...
TCAGCTTCATCGAGCCGTCCTCGAGCTGCGCAATCCTGCAAGCCCATCTGGTTACCTTTATCGGGCGGAGCGAGCCCCTCGTCGAGGCCTCAGGGCACGTTCTCAGCCTGAACGCTCTCGGCTCAAGGCCCATCTCCTCCAAGACCTCGAGAAGAATCTCGCCCTTCCTGCTCCTCGGTATCGGTGAGAGGTATCCTGGAGCTGGTAGCGCGACCGCGAGCCTACCCCGGGCTATCAGCCTCTCAGCCTGCGCTATATTCGCGTCCGAGATCACTATCGGCCTTCCCGGCTCGGGCCTCCCGAAGGGGTCGAGCCTGATCACCAGGTCTCCGGCCTCGACCGCATTCAGCAGGTTCTCCGCGATTATCCTTGATAGCGCTTTATTGAATATCAGGGCTGAGACGGATTCTACGAGAAGCCTCCTGAGCCTGAGCGGCAGGGATCTAAGGGCTCCGAGATAGTCTCCGGGCCTTTTCGCCAAGTGCCTCAGGATCGCGCGCTCATATCTCAGTGTTCTCGGGAAGTATTCCAGAGCCTTGGCCGGGTCGAAGTTCTCGAGAATCCTCATACGCGCCATCCTGTTATCGCTGCTCTCCAGCGGAGAATGCTCTGCGAGAAACGCCTTGACAGCTTCCTCGATCCTCCCCTCGATCATCAATCTTCCAGCGATCGGCGTTATCGGCCTAGTGATCCCGAATCTTTGATGGCCATAGAAGTTCGGAAGCCCTATTGATCCGAGCTCCTCAAGGATCTCCTGAGCCTCCTCAACTCCTCCGCTCGGCTCCCTTATCACGATCTCGAAAAAGTTTCTCGCGAGCCTCTTCGAGCTTATTCTCCAGCTCACGGGCATTATCGGGAGAACTCTTATCACGCCCTCTATCGCGGCTCCCTCAGGCCCCATGCTCTCGGCCGGGAGAGTTATGAACTGCCAGCTCACGCTCACCTTATCCTTTATCCCGCATACCCCGATCTGCTTCGGCTTTATCCCGAGGCGCTTGGCGAGCATCGTGCAGGCCCTTATGGTGTCTACGCCCCTCTTCCACATCACGGCGAGAACATGTTCTCCCAGCCCCTCCCTCATCCCCCTCCAAGACTCATAGGCAGCCCTGGCGTCAAGGCCGTCTACGAGCTGCTCCCAGGTCTGGAAGTCCTCTGGAGAGAGCTTTATGACTCCACCTACGCCTTTTCCCCGCGTAGCATAGCGCTCGATCCCGATGAACGGCTCGATCAACTCCGGGGTCAGATTCGCGAGAACGCCCGGCATAATCCCGCGCACGAGAATCGCTTCCCTTAAGGAGTTAAAGGAGCTTGAGCTTTCCCGTCAGCTTATCGAGGATCTCTGATGGAGCTGGCCCTATTCCGCAGGCCGTCAGCGTTCCCGGCGGGATCTCCGTCAGCCCGGCATCCTCTATTATGCTCGCCGGGAGACCCATTCTCCTCGCCTCCTCGTAGAACCTCCTCAGCTCATCCTCGCCCTCTACCCTGAGAACCACCTTCTTCTGGCCCTCGGATAGCCATGCCACGAGCCACTCGGGCTTAAGCCTTCTGCACTCCTCCGCCGCGGAGACCGCCGCGTGAGCTGCTTGAGCCGCCACCTTCCCCCTGCTCATCCCGAGATCCGCCCTCACGAGTATCGCCTGCTTATACTTGAACTCCCGGGACATGAGCCCACTCCATGAGGAGGCTAGTAGTCTTTTTGAGCTATTGTTCTCAGCCTCTCAACTCCCCCTATGCTCTTGATGTACTCGGCGACGCTGCGGGGCACGAGCCGCTCCCAATCACCGCCCCTCAGCATCATCTCCCTGATCCTTGTCCCCATCTCGAGATCCCTCTGATAGAGGTTCACGGGCTTGACCTCGTATTTCTCTTCCTCGAAGAGCCTTTTCACTAGCGGGTTATTCGTGTAGACCACGTGGAATCTCGGGCAGAAGGACTTGACTCTCGCGGCCCAGACCGCGTGCTCGCCGACATCGGGAACAGGGATCACGTAAACCCTATCAAGCTCTATACCCTCCTCCTTCAGCGCCCTGTGGATCATCTCGATCCTCTCGCCGGCCGTGAAAGGGTTCTCGAGAGTATGACTATACTGGGCGCTTCCAACAACTATTACCAGCTCATCGCATTCTTCCAGAGCGGTCTTGATCGCGTGGACATGGCCTAGATGGACTGGCTGAAATCTTCCAACGAATAGGCCTCTCCGCAAGCCCTCGATCAGCCTCCAGTCCAGAGGCCCGGCCGGTCAAATGCTCTCGCATCTATAAAATATTCCGAGCCTTTAGCTGGGCTTCCTATAACCTATCCCGGTGATTCTTATTACCGCCGGCTCGCCCAGCCCTCCATCCACCTCGGCCCTTATGCCGGCCATAATCCTGCAGAGATCTATGCTCGTGGTCGCGTGCATGGTCAGCTCCGCGACGCGATACTCTGAGACCCCGGATGCGAGAGCTGCCCATACCACCAGCTGATCTCCGAGATGCTTGTCAACGGGAGCGCCCGACTTGAGCTGCCTCAGCAGATCTTGAGCCGCCTCCTCCGCGACCCTCTCAGCCGGGACGCCTATCTTCCCGAGGTTATCCGAGGCCATGAGCGCGCCTGACTCGAGCTCCGCGACCAGGATTATTCCGCAGCCGGGGTCTAGGGAGCATGCGCTATCGCCGGGCTGAAGGGCCTGCCTCTCGACATGGACGTCGCCGTATCCTGCATTTCTCAGAATCTTCTCGGCCGTGGAGGCCATTCGCTCGACGATGTGCGCGGGGAGCCTGCAGCTATAGCTTAGGCCGCGTATTCTCCTGACTCCGCCGGACTCCATGAGCCTTATCGGCTTTAGGCTCTCGACGGGCTTTGATCTCGCCCTGACAACGCCTCCGCCCCTCGGATAGAAGCCCCTTCTCAGGAGCTCCACCTCGAACCTGCATCCCATCCTCTCCAATGTCGGCAGCAGGACGTATTGGAAGTACTCGACCGGCGGCGCCATCGGGTTATTTGTCCCTCCTTTCAGCTCCACCTCGACGGGCTCCCTGCTGAAGGCCATGACGGGCATGAGGCTCTGGAGTATTAGGGTCGTGCTGCCAGCGGTTCCGGCGTCGAAGCTCATCCTGCCGCCCCTCAGAGCCCTAGGCCTGAAGATTATCTCCATGGAGCCCACGCGGAGGCCCGAGACCTCCGCAGATGAGAGGGCCGCAACAGCCTTCACGCCCGTGAGGTGCTGGGGCCTCAGGCCTGGATTACTCCTCTTCGCCCTGATATTGTAGACTCTTATCGGCTTCATCAAGACCGCTGAGAGCGAGACCGCGTTTCTCAGGATCTGGCCCCCGCCCTCGCCCATTGATCCATCTATCTCAATCAGCTCCATGCAGATGCTATTCTCGGTGCTCCATACTTTATGTTTGACGCGGGCTTGAAATGATCTTCTCGGCGATCTCCCGCAGCCGTTCGGCCTCCTCCAAGCTCGCCCCCATCATGCCCGCGATCTCATCTGCCTTAAGTCTCAGTAGCTGGTTCAGCGTTACTATTCCGCGATCTCCGAGCTTCGCGACCGCCTCTGCTGAGAGCGACTTTATCATGGTTATCGGGTAGATTTTCTTGCTGGAGACTATGTCGCTTAATGCGAATGCTCTCGGATACCTCCAGCCCATGTACATTATCCCCTTGCACCTCGCATACTGCTCGGCGTGCTGCGAGATCTTCGTATTGCATACTAGGATCGCGGAGGTGAACGCGTATGGGTGGAATCCGAGCTTATACCCCTCCCTGAGATCCTCGAGAGCCGCCCATAGCTCCAGCACTGTTCCGAGGCCTGTGTATGCGTGGTGGTTGAAGTGGTGCTTCACCTCGACCACGAAAACCTCATCGCCCTTGAATGCTATTCCATCTATCTCGTGGCTCACGCATCTTCCCTCCAAAAGTCTTCCGGGCTCGACTAGGTATCCAGCCTCCCTGAGAACTATTCTCGCATAATCCTCGAAGTCCGGCTTCGGCCTCATGGCCGAGATCGCCTCCCGGATATCCCTCGCCTGCGAGAGCTCAGGCCTAATCTCCTCCGCGAGATCCCGGATCATCGCGAGTATCTCGGAGGTTGGGATGCCGTCGTAAGCCTTCTCCAACACCTCCCTCTCGATCCTCTCAGCATCCTCTCGATCCAGGCCGAGGTAGAGGGCGGTCCTCATGATCTTGGATCCATCGTATGGCTCGAGCCTGCCATCCGCCTTCCTAACCCTTATCACACCTCATCACGCGATCGCGCTCATGATAAACGCTTCTCGCGGAGGAAAGCTGAGTTCATATGCTGGAGACGCCGATTATGTTCTGGCGATGATGAGTCCTGGCTAGCCGATGGATGAGGATGGTTAAAAGCTCTGAGCTCCCATCTTCTAGGTGCTGGCCATGCCCGGCGATAGGCCCGTGATCTCGATCCTGACGGACTTCGGGCTCAAGGACCCATACATCGGCCAAGTTAAGGGCGTTATCCTATCCTACTGCAGGAGCGCCGTGATAATCGACTTAACGCATGAGGTTATGCCGTTTAACGAGCTTCAGGCGGCCTTCATACTCAGGGTCAGCGCTCCATACATGCCGCCCGGCACGATCCATCTCTGCGTCGTGGATCCCGGAGTTGGGACGGGTAGAAGGGGTGTAATGCTTGAGACCGCTAGGGGGGATGTGTTTGTCGGCCCTGATACAGGGTTCATGGCGCCCGCGGCCGAGCTCCTGAGAGTAACCGCCGCCTACGAGATTGATGAGTCCAAGCTTCCGCCCCGGGAGTCCGAGACATTCCACGCCAGAGATGTCTTCGCGCACGTCGTCGGCAGGCTTGCCCGGGGGGAGGAGCCATCAAACCTGGGCAGAAGGATTGAGTGCTACTCGATTATGAGGCTCCCGGAGCCTGTTGTTGAGGATTATGCGGCCGAGGCCACGATAATGCATGTGGATAGGTTCGGCAATCTAGTGACGAATCTCAAGCCAGCTCAGCTGGGCCTCGAGATCGGCGATGAGGTCGTAATAGAGCTCCCAAGAGGAAGGATCAGGTGCACGTATGCGAGGTCTTATGGCTTCGTTGAAGTAGGCTCTCCCCTGCTCACGGTCGGGGGATGGGGCTATATCGAGCTCTCAGTGAATCGCGGGAGCGCGGCCGAGGCCCTCGGCCTGAAGCCCGGCGATAGACTTAGGATCTCGAGGATGAGGTGATCCTGCTTGGGGAACGTGCCTCGAAAAGCCGTGATCCTCGCACGCGGCATGGGCAAGCGGATGAGGAGTAGCGTCAGCCAGGCGTCTCTAGACCCGCTGGTCGAGAAGTTCGCGAAGCTCGGCTGGAAGCCATTCATCCCCATCTCAGGGAAGCCATTCATCTATCATCAGCTCAGGGTTCTCGCAAGGCTTGGAGTCGGGGAGGCGTGCTTAGTGGTCGGCCCAGAGCACCTGGAGCTGGAGGACCACCTCAAGCGCATCGGCTGCGAGCTCGGGATTGAGGTGAGCTTCGCGATACAGGAGAAGCCCCTGGGAACCGCCGACGCAGTCCTCGCCGCCAAGAGCTTCGCCGGAGATGATGTGTTCCTCGCGCTGAATGGCGACAACTTTTATCCCCCGGAGGCGGTTGAGCCCCTGATCAAAGCCGGGGGCCGCGATGCATGTTATGTCGGCGGCTTCAGGCTCGAGACCCTCATCTCATCGGGGAATTTTGGGCCAGAGAGAGTCAGGTCATTCGCGGTAATGATCGTCGATGATGACCTCAATCTGGTTAGGGTCGTCGAGAAGCCGGAGAAGCCCGAGGCTTATGAAACGAGATATGGCGTGCTCGTAAACATGAATCTCTGGAGGTTTAATCCCGCGATATTCGAGGCCTGCGAGCGCGTTGAGCCCCACCCGGTTAGGGGGGAGCTCGAGCTCACGGCAGCGGTCCAGCTGATGATCGATGAAGGGCTTTGCGGGGTCAAGGTGATCCCGCTGGACGCATGGGCCCTCGACCTAACATACAGCGCGGACATAGAGGTTGTCGAGAGGATTCTGAGAAGAGCTCTCGGAGAAGACTTAAGCCCCTGAGCGATGGGTGATTGGCGTGCTCGTGGCGATCTATGAGGATGGGGGCGAGGCATATCTGAGGCCGCTTACGCTGACGAGGCCCGCCTATGCTCTCAGATGCGGCGCGAGCCTGATTTACGAGAAGGTTCTGGCGAGCGTTGAGGGCCAGTTCATATTCTACGTGAGGGGTTCGCTGCTCGATGTCGCCCGCGAGAAGCTTGGAGGGGTCGGCGAGGTCCGCGCGCTAAGTGATGTCAGGACACTGGATAGAGGCGAAGATCTCTTGTTGATTAATGGGAGGTGGCTCTTCGACCGGGATCTCCTCGAGCTCGAGGAGGGCGTTGCCGTGAAGGATGGCGAGCCCATCTACGCCTTCATCGGGAGAAGAAGTATTGAGGCGATCCTGAGAGGATGCGGGAGCATAATCGAGGCTCTGGAGAAGGCTGGGCGTGAGCTTGGCGAGCGCGAGGTAGCAGAGGCCAGGCTCGTGAGATACCCATGGGATCTCGTGAGATATAATCGGCTGGAGCTTGAGAGGGATTTGGAGGTGCTTAGGCGGCTCAAGCAGTGGGATAAGCCGAGGGGCGAGGGCGTCTACGTGGTCGGTGACAGGGAGGATATCATGGTCTCGGGAAGCGCGAGGATCTATCCATGCGTCGTCCTCGATTCGACTCAGGGCCCGATAATTGTGGATGATGACGCGGTTATTTTCCCGCACAGCTACATCGCCGGCCCATGCTATATCGGGAGGGGATCGTGGATCGTGGGAGGAAGAATTTCCAGCTCCTCGATAGGCCCCATGTGCAGGGTTGGGGGCGAGGTCGAGGAGACCATATTCCAGGGGTTCTCCAACAAGTATCACGCGGGCTTCGTGGGCCATAGCTATGTCGGCGAGTGGGTGAACCTCGGAGCACTGACAACCACCAGCGACCTCAAGAACGATTACAACGTAGTCAGGGCGCCGGCCGCCGGAAAGCTCGTGGACACCGGGATGATCAAGGTCGGCGCATTCATAGGGGATCACACGAAGACGAGCATAGGCTCCCTCCTCTCAACAGGCTCCGTGATAGGCGTCATGTGCAACCTCGTCACATCAGGCGAGCCATACCCCAAATACATACCGTCATTCACCTGGTATATCAGGGGCCGCGTCTGGGACTGGATCACCATTGACCAGATGATGGAGGCGGCTGAGAGGATGATGGCTAGGAGGGGTGCCGTGATGAGCGAGGCGGAGAAGAGGCTTTACCGAGATCTCTACGATGAAACGAGAGAGGAGAGGAAGAGGTTCGCCGAGAGCCTTCTCACCGGGCGCCGCGGCCCATGCGCGAAAGGTTAAGAGCCGGGAATCACTTCACTAGCTGATCGAAAATGGCGTTCCGCTACCCGTTTCCAGGCGCCACGACCATCGGGATAAAGACGGCGAGCTCCGTCGTCCTCGCATCGGAGAAGAGGCTGACCTACGGCTACTTCGTGATGAGCAAGAACGTTAGGAAGGTCTTCCAGATAACGCCCAAGATCGGGGCCGCATGCGCGGGCCTAGTCGGCGACATGCAGATACTCATGAAGGGCGCTCAAGCCGAGATAAACATCTACAGGTACACGTATAGGAGGGAACCGAAGGTTATCTCCGTCGCGAAGGTCCTCTCGAACTACCTATTCGACAGCAGGTTCATGCCTTATATCGCTGAGACGATAGTCGGCGGATTCGATGAAACGGGCCCGCACATAATAGTCCTAGACCCACTCGGCTCCATGATAGAGGATGATTACGCGGTTGTTGGCTCGGGCGCCGAGATAGCTATCGGCGTCATCGAGGCCGAGTATAAGCCCAGCCTCTCCCCCGAGGAGGTTAGGGGCCTCGCAATAAAGGCGATAAGGGCGGCGATAGCGAGGGATGCGGCGAGCGGAAACGGCATAGACCTCCTCCTATTCTCCGAGGAGGGCTTAAAGCTGAACGAGACCATAAGCATCTAGATGTCCTTCGAGGAGATCTTCAATAGCAGGGGGAGGATACTGCTATATCTCGCGGAGAAGGGGGCCGTGGTCGAGGGCGTTAAGACCTCGACCGCCGCGCTCGCCAGGGAGCTCGGGATCTCGCAGCAATCGGTATCCAGGCTTTTGATGGAGCTCGCGAGGGAGGGGCTCATCGAGAAGGAGAGCTCGGGGAGGAGCATGATCATAAGGCTAACTGATGAGGCGCTCGAGCTCGCGCTATCGCTCTACGCGAAGCTGAAGGAGATATTAGAGAGCCCATCCGAGATGATTCTCACGGGCAGGGTTTTCACGGGGCTAGGCGAGGGCGCCTACTACATCCAGATACCATTCTACATGAGGCAGTTCGAGGAGAAGCTCGGGTTCAAACCCTATCCCGGAACGCTCAACCTGAAGCTTATCAGGAGAGATGATGTCTTGAGGAGGGCTCTAGTGGAGAGAGCCGCGAGAATAGAGATAGAGAGGTTTAGCGATGGTAGGAGGTCTTATGGCGGCGCGAGGTGCATTAAGGCGCGCGTCGGAGAGGAGGATGCCGCGATAATCTTCATAGAGAGAACTCATTACCCGAGGGATGTGATCGAGATACTGTCGCCCGTGTGCCTTAGGGAGAGGCTTGGGCTGAAGGATGGGGATATCGTGTCCGTGAGGGTGAGCTTGAGCCCGCTGGATTTAGCGTGAAGAGCTTTTGCCAAGAATCTCCGCAGCCCGCTTTATCAGCTCGGATGTGCTTGATGGCTCCTGCGACGCGAACTTCCCGAGCTTGACCACCTCTATGCTCAGCCCCTTGGACTCGATGAATCTCAGGAACTCCCTCATCAAGTCATCCTGATCATATCCGAAGACGACGATATCCGGCTTAACGTCCTCTATTATCTTCTCGAAGGAGAATGGCGTGTGTCCGAGAATCGCCTCATCAACGGGCTTGAGCATCGATACGATCTCTCTTCGAGCTTCCTCGCCCAGGAGAGGCTCCCTGCCCTTCCTCCTCCTTATCGTTTCATCCCGGGCCACGACCACTATGAGTCTTGAGGCCTCGCCACCGACCCTCTTCGCCTCGGCCAGAAATCTTATGTGCCCCGGGTGAAGGAGCTCGAATGCCCCGGAAGCCAGGACGCGCCTTCCAGCCCTCTCACCCATCACGGCACACAGCCGGATTCACCCTATTTATCTCTTGAATGAGGCGCTGGCAGATGGAGGCTTTAATTCTCAGTTCAGCCCGCTTTCCCCAGGTGCGCCGGGAATTGAAGAGGCTGGATGAGCTCTGGTACAGGCTGAACTCCATCGAGGCTCTCAGGATCCTCAAGAAGCACATGTCTTATGATAGGCTCTCATCGATCCTCGGGCTTCCGCCAGCCGTTCTCTCGCGCTACGTGAATGGGCATGTTCTCCCGAGCTCCGAGAAGTCTAGGGCTATCATGGCCGCCTTCAAGAGGGAGTTTCTGCTCGATGAGGTTAGGCGGAGGCTCGCGAGGGACGAGGTCGGGGCTATCGACACGAGCGAGATAATACATGACCCGCTGCTGTTGAAGCAGATAGTCCTGGCCGAGCTCGAGAAGCTTATGGGATTCAAGGTTGATAAGGTCATGACCATGGAGTCTGACGGCATTCCAGTGGCCTATCAGCTCGCATCGATACTGGGCATAGGGCTGGCGATCGCGAGGAAGAGCAAGAAGATAGGCGTGAGGGAGTTCATCGAGGTCAAGCAGATATTCGAGTCGGGAGCCTACCGCTACATCTACCTTCCGAGGGGCCTGGTGAGGAGAGGCGAATACGTTCTCCTCGTTGATGATATAATCAGGACTGGAGGCACTATGAGGGCGATGATAGCGCTATGCAAGGAGCTGAGGGCGAATATCTCCGGAATGTTCTCGATAATAGCTTTGAGAGGGGTTAAGGAGAGGCTCATGGAGGAGTTCAATATACCGATCGAGTCATTCATGACCATTTAGCCCTGCCCCGAGCTCCAGGAGAACCGGGCTTTCCCCAGCATCCTGAGACAGTCTAGAAGGCCCTCGGCATAGGAGATCGCGGCCAGCGAGTCGAGTCCGCGGCCGCCCGAGAGAAATCTCCTTGAATCGTCGAGATATCTTTCCGCGAGATCCCGGATCTCCTTGGCCTCGCGCGACTCCTCGAGCATCTCGAAGCTTCTCAGCGCGCTCTCCACGCTCGAGATGTATCTTTGCAGCCTCTGCCAGATGCTCCATGGAAGCTTATGCGACTCGACGACCTCAGGTCTCGCGCCGAGCACAATCTCCAACGCCTCCGCCTCCGAGAAGTGCAGGATTCCCGGGAATATCATGCTGTGCGGCGGGGGCGGGTAGCTTCTCTCAAGGGCCTCCGCCAGGCTTCCAGCCCACTTTACCTCATCCTTGAAGCCTATTCTCGCCAAGCATATTATCAGCCTGCTGGGCGTTATTAGGCCCATTCCAGCCTCATCCTCGACTCGCATGAGCATTCTTATCGCCGAGGGGATGTCCAGGCCGCCATCAGCCGTGTCGAGGAGCACGAGCGTGTGGAGCCCGCGCTCCATGTTCTCCAAGATCGTCCTGTAGCATGTCTCGGCGCCGACGCCGCTCCGGGGCATAGTCACGGTCTTCCCGAACTTGTATGCCTGGAGGCATGATGCGGAGATTAGGGCCGAGTGCGCTGAGACCCCGTGAATCACTCGGCATTTGATTCCTCTTCTCGCCGCCTCGATCATTATCGCGATGTGCGTTGTGGCTATCAGCGGGTCTCCGGGAACCAGTATTGCTACGTCGCTCCCCTCAGCCTCCTCGATTATCCGAGAAGCGCCCTCCTCCAGGAGCTTCCTATCGGCCTCGATAAGCCTCGTCCCCAAGATCCTCCTCAGCTCCTCTATGAGCTCCGGCTCGATGATGCTCGTGTAAGCGTCGAGGTATGCCTTGCTGGATCCCTCTATGGCCTCGATTGCTTTTCTCGTCAGGTAGCCTCTGCTCCCGAGCCCCAGCCCGACCAGGTAGAGCGCCATGAGCCCCGAGCATGAAGTCCTCATGAGCCCCATAATCTTCTTTTCTCGACGTGGTCGAGGAGGCTGTGGGCTAGGAGCCTAGCAACCCTCAGCGGCTCCGGTACCCTCCCGAAAACCGTGTACCTGTCGATTATCTTGGCGGCATCATCCGGGTCAAGGCCTATTGATCTGAAGTATATCTTGAAGCCATTCCGATTCGTCATCTCTACTCTCGGGCCATTTTTCTCGTAAACCTCGACTCGCTTTCCCCAATCCTCCGGGAAATACTTGATGAAGTATTCCCTGATCCCGGCGCTCGGGTTGTATGTCACGGAGATAACCGGGAGCCCCGTCTCCTCGTGAAGCCTCTGCAGGTCGATCACGTTGAACCAGCTTATTATGCAGCCGTTCAGCATGATGAGCATGACGTCCTCTCTCCCCAGCGACCTATACATCTCGAGGATGCCATCTGTCGCATCCATTCCGCCGACCGTGCACTCGCCGAATACCACTCCATCTATAACGAAGTCTCCGCGCATCACCACGCCGGCTAGAACCGCTCTCCCGCCGATACCCTTCCTGAAGCTCTCGGCTACTCCTAGGGCTCTTACGCCCTTCTTCTGGAGCGCGGTTGGGTAATCGCTCATCGAGCGCTACTTCCTCTCTCTTCTCAGCTTCTCGAGTATCTCCTTCGCCCGATCAACCCTGACGCATTTCTCGCGCACCATGATCTCTGCCACCTGATCTATCTCGTCGCCGACCGCGCCGGCCATCACCGCTATGTTCTTCGCGTGTAGGGACATGTGGCCCGCCTGTATTCCCTCGGCTGCCAGGGCTCTCAGCGCCGCCAGGTTCTGAACGAGGCCAACCGCCCCTATCACCTCCGCGAGCTCTCTCGCGGTCTTCACCCCGAGAATCTTCAAGCATATCCTCGCCAGCGGATTCGTCCTGGTAGCGCCGCCTACTATCCCGACCGCGAGCGGCATCTCCAGGCTTCCAACAAGATTACCCTTTTCATCGATCTCCCAGGTGCTGAGCGGCTTGTAGACCCCATATCTGCACGCGTATGCGTGGGCGCCGGCCTCAACTGCTCTCCAGTCATTTCCAGTCGCGATAACAACCGCGTCAACCCCATTCATTATCCCCTTGTTGTGCGTTGCGGCGCGGTATGGGTCGGCGTCAGCGAATGCCCATGCCTCGACTATCCCCTCAGCTATCTCCTTTCCGCCGACCGCCTCTGGCGGAACCCTCGTCCAAGCCCTCACGAGCCTCTTGTCCGCCAGGTTCGAGATTATCCTGAGCCTGTATCTTCCGCCGGTTATTGATGCGAGCCTCGGCGCGACCGCCTCGGCCATCGTGTTCACGGCGTTAGCGCCCATCGCGTCCCTCACATCAACTATCAAGTGGACTATCAGCATCGGGCCGAGCCTCGTCTCCAGCACTCTCGCCTCCAGGTCTCTCGCGCCGCCGCCTAGCTTCACGAGAACGGGGTCCTGCTCATTCGCTATCTCGAGTATCTCATCCCTATGTCTTAAGACCTCGAGCCTCGCCGCGTGCGGATCCTTGATGCCCACGAGCTGTATCTGCCCTATCATCAGCGATTCCGTGCTCTGGGCGAAGACCCCGCCGCCCTCCCTCGTCATCCTAGCCGCATTCGAGGCTGCGGCGACGACCGACGGCTCCTCGATCACCATCGGAATCATGTAATCCCTGCCATTGATCAGGAAGTTCACGGCTATCCCGAGCGGCAGCTGAAAGGTCCCTATAACGTTCTCGATCATCCTGCTCGCGGTCTCCCTATCTAGGGCGGCGTATCTTCTCAGAAGCTCCACCTCCTCGTCGCTTAATCCAGCGAATTCCGCGACGATCCTCAGCCTCTCCTCGACAGTGAGCTTGTAGAATCCCGAAATCCTGCTAGTCTTCTCCATCAAGCTCAGGGGGTAGCGGAATTAGGCTTAAAGTTTTCCAAGCGCCTTTCCGCGGATTTGGGGGGCCCGGGGGCTAGTAGCCCACTTCCCGAAGCCTCTCCCTGAGGATCGAGGCCGATCGAGCGATTCTCTCACGAGCATCCTCGTATTCTATTATCTCAAGTATTCCTTCACGGCCTATTCTCGCAGGAACTCCAACCGCCACATCTCTCAGCCCATATTCTCCGTCCAAGATCGCGGAGACCGGCAGGATTATTCTCGAGTCCGTTAGGATGGCCTTGGCCTGGATGTAGATTGACGCGGCGGGACCATAAATCGTCGCGCCCTTCCTCCTTATCACCTCCATCGCCTGGCCCCTGAGCTCTTCCTCGAGCTCCCGATGCTCGCCGCGGATGAACATGCTATCACCGTGCTCTCCCAAGACCATGTCATCGCTCTTGCGGCCGAGGATGCTCCAGAGCCTAGCGGTGTCCAGGACGCCGCCCATCCCCATGATCCTGCTCCTCGGAATCCCGAGTTCCCTCCAGAGAATGTACGTCATCGGGTCCACGGGATTCGAGACAACGATTATCACGGCATCGCCCCGAGCTCCTCTGAGCCCGGCGGCAATATGCCTCATCGTCTCCGCGTTGGCCGCTAGTAGATCAAGTCTCGACATCCCGGGCTTCCTAGCAGCGCCGGCCGCCACTATTATCAGGCTTGATCCTCTCAGCAGGCCATAATCCGATCCGCCGATGATCCTCGTCCTCTTTCCGAGAGCATGGGCTGCGTGCGTCAGGTCTAGCGCCTCGCCCTCCGCGAGTTCGCCTAGGACGTCTACGAGCGCGATCTCATCCAGATCCATGAGCAGGAGGAGCGTGTAGGCCGCCGTGCTCCCAACTCTTCCAGCCCCGACTACCCCGACCTTCACCAAGCTCAATCCACCGGATATGAGGCGCTTGAGAGAAAAAGGTTCCCCGAGGGTTGAAAATAGGAGGTAGGGGTTTACTTTCTCGCTTCTTCCATCGCTTTTCTCAGCATCTCGACGGCTTTCTTGGCCTCCTCGATCGAGGCGGCGTCCTCGAGCGTGGTGACGTCTCCGAGCTGGCCGCCGCTAACGACCGCTTTTAGAAGCCTTCTCATTATCTTGCCGCTCCTCGTCTTCGGCAGGGATGAGACGAAGAAGATCGCGTCGGGCGTGGCGACGGGGCCGATCGTCTTCCTGATATGCATTCTCAGCTCGTCCCTTAGCTCGTCGCTGGGCTGATAGCCGGACTTCAGGATAACGAAGGAGACTATGCTCTCGCCCTTCACCGGGTCCGGCCTCCCTACTACCGCGGCCTCGGCGACGGCGGGGTGGCTTACGAAGGCGCTCTCGAGCTCGGCGGTCCCGATCCTGTGGCCTGCCACCTTGATCACGTCATCAGCTCTTCCCATGAGCCAGAAGTATCCCTCATCATCCTTCATGGCGTAGTCTCCGGTGTAGTATACCGCCGGCGGAGTTATCTTGAACTGGAGGTCCTTGTTCGGCTGGAATCTCGACCAGTAGACCTCCTTGTAGCGCTCCGGATCCCTCCACAGCGTCATCAGCATTCCAGGCCACGGCGCTAAGATCACGAGATATCCTCTCTCGAAGGGCTTGACGGGCCTGCCGTCCTCATCGACGACCTCCGCGTGGATTCCGGGCAGCGGGAAGGTGGCGGAGCCAGCCTTGAGCGGGACCAGCTCTATGCCGGCCGCCGGCGAGATCATGAATCCTCCGGTCTCGGTCTGCCACCAGGTATCTATTATCGGGCATCTCCCGTTGCCTATGACCTCGTAGAACCATCTCCATGCCTCCGGGTTTATGGGCTCTCCGACGGACCCGAGAATCCTGAGGCTGCTGAGGTCGTGCTTCCTCGCCCACTCCTCGCCGAACTTCATGTGCATCCTGATGGCGGTCGGCGCCGTGTAGAACATGGTTACGCCGTATTTCTCGATTATCTCCCACCACCTGTCGGGCGCCGGGTAGTCAGGAGCACCATCATACATTATCTGCGTTAAGCCGTGTAGCATGGGCCCATAGACGACGTAGCTGTGGCCCGTTATCCAGCCTATGTCCGCCGTGCACCACCAGATGTCATCGGGCTGCGGGTCGAATGCCCATTTGAGCGTGGCCCAGACCCAGACCAAGTATCCTCCAGTGCCATGAACCACTCCCTTCGGCTTGCCCGTCGTCCCGCTCGTGTAGAGGATGAATAGCGGGTCCGTCGACTCCATGGGCTCCGGCGAGCAGTAGGATTCAACATCCTTAACGATCTCATGCCACCAGAGGTCTCTGCCCTCCTTCATGGGCGTGTTCTCGAGCCCGGCCCTCCTCACCACTATAACCTTCTCGATCGTTTTCGTCATGGCGAGGGCCTCATCCGCTGTCGTCTTCAGCGGGACGACCTTGCCCCTCCTGTAGAGGCCGTCGGCTGTGATGAGTATCTTCGCCTCGGCGTCGTTTATTCTATCCGCTAGAGCTGTCGCGCTGAATCCCGAGAAGACGACGCTATGTATCGCCCCTATCCTGGCGCAGGCTAGCATCGCTATCGGGAGCTCCGGTATCATCGGCAGGTAGATCGTGACTCTATCGCCCTTCTTGACTCCGAGCTTCTTGAGGGCGTTGGCGAACCTGTTCACCTCCCTCCAGAGCTGATAGTATGTCAGGGCCTTGGTGGATCCCTCCTCGCCCTCCCAGAATATCGCGACCTTATTCTTCAAGCCCCTCTTCAGGTTCACGTCCAGGGCATTGTATGAGGCGTTGAGGACTCCGCCGATGAACCATCTCCCGAATGGCGGATCCCACTCGAAGACTTTATCCCACTTCTTGAACCAGGCTATGTTCTCCGCGACCTCGCTCCAAAAGGCCTCGGGGTTCTCCAGAGATCTCGCTAAAACCTCTTTGAGCTTATGCCCATAATACCTCTTCCCGGCCTCTGCTGCTGCCACCGAAGAGCTGCTAACGGGCATCTCGCTCATGAGAATCCACCGCCCGTGATGGCGGTAGAGAATCCTTTTAAAAAATATTTTCCCCCATCATTCTGCGCAAGTTTATCTAGGGGGTTTCCGGAGAATATTTGATGTCCCAAGTTGAGGGGATAAGCATAGTCGAGGTCGAGCCGATCCAGGGGCGCGACCTGATCTTCATCGAGGGGTTTCCGGATGTCGGGCTCGTGGGGGCCATAGCCGCATCCTACATCGTTGATAGGCTTGAGATGAGGGAGGTCGGGTATATTGACGCTGAGCTTCTGCCCCCATTGATCTCCGTGAGGAATGAGCAGATTAAGGAGCTCATCAGGATTTATCATAGGGATAAGGTGGTCGCGATAATCTCGGACGTCCCGATACCGCCCTATATCATCAAGCCTCTCTCGCAGAGCATCGTGGACTGGATCAAGAGAAAGGATGGGAAGCTCCTCATCTCTATCTCGGGGATACCGGAGCCGAATAGGCTCGACATCGAGAAGCCGGAGATCTACGTTCTCGGGAGCAGGCCGGAGATAACCGAGATGCTGATCAAGCTGAATGGCGCTAATAGGTTTAAGGATGGATTCATCGCGGGGATAAAGGGGATGCTTCTCAGGGAGGCCGTGAGAGCCGGGCTCGACGCCGCGATAATACTCGCTCAAGCTCACTATAATTACCCGGACCCGGGGGCGGCGGGCCAGGTCGTCTCCTACCTCTCGAGACTACTGGGAATCGAGATAGATGTTAAGCCTCTGCTCGAGAGCGCTGAGGAGCTCAGGCTCAAGCTCAGGGACCTGATGATGAGGACGGATCAGGTGATGCGCGGGATACAGAAGTCCAAGGAGCTCGAGCTCCCCCCAGTCTACCTGTGAGGTGATCCGGGGATGGAGGAGTGGAGAAGAAGCATTTGGAGGAGGATTCTCGACGAGTTTAGGAGGATTGAGGCCGAGATGAGCAGGATGGAGGATGAGTTCTTCAGGCTAATGAGGGAGGCGGAGGAGAGGAGCGGCTGCATAATGCCCCTCTACAATGTCTACGAGTCCGGGGATGAGGTCAGGTTGACGGCCGATCTGCCGGGAGCCAGCAAGGATGAGATAGGGCTCATCGCGGGAGAGGATTACTTCAGGATAGAGGCGCCGTGCAGGTCTCCCTTGAGAGGCGGCGAGGGAAGGAGATACGTCCTTCACGTGAGGCTTCCGGCGAAGATAGATCCGAGGACCGTGAGAGCGAGGTATAAGGAGGGCGTCTTAGAGGTGGTCGCGAAGAAGAAGATCATGGGCTATAAGATCAGGATCGATTAGCGAGGGCTCTTACGACCGCCGTCCAGGCTTTGGCCACATTCGAAAGATCATAGCCTCCTCCGCCGAGGGCGAGCAGCCTGCCATCGCACCTCTCATGCGCGAGCTCGTGGAGCCGCGATGCCACGAAGACGTGAACCTCCTCCGTGTAGTTCAGGCTTGTGAGCGGGTCTCCCGCGAGTCCATCGGCTCCAGCCTGAAGTATTATGAAGCTGGGCCTCGACTTCGCTAGGAACTCTTCGGCCATCTCATTCCAAGCCTCCCTGAACTCCTCGACTCCTGCTCCCGGCAGGAGGTTGATATTGAGCTTCGTTCCGACGGCGCTGCCGGCGCCCCTCTCATGCGGGAACCCTGTTCCGGGATAAAGCGTTCTCCCATTCTGATGAACGTCGAGTATCCTGACGCGGCCATCATCGTAGAAGCTGTAGAAAACTCCATCGCCGTGATGCGCATCTATGTCTACATAGAGGATCTCGGGCATTTTCTCTCTCTTCAGGAGGTATTCTATTGCTATGGCCGCGTCATTGAATATGCAGAATCCCGCCGCCGAGCTCCTCCTAGCGTGATGAAGCCCTCCGATCGGGTTGAAACCATGATCTATTTCTCCGGCGAGTATGAGCTTGACGAGCTTTAGGGTCGCGCCAACCACGTAGAGCGACGCCTCATAGCATCCCTTGAACGCGGGGGTATCTCCGTAGTCGAGGTATCCGCGCCCATCCTCGGACTTCCTCTTGACGAAATCCACGTAGCCGGCTTCATGGAAGAGGAGGACATCCTCTAGGGATGCCTGCTCAGGCTTCACGGCGATTATGGAGTTGGCTAGATGCTCGGCGAGGTTGCTCAACTCCTGGTAGAACGCTATGGCCCTATCCCTCCTAAATGGGTGGGGAAAGGGGAAGCTGTAATCTAAGAGCTCCTCGCCCCATGCTACTCCAACCCTGCAGCCCATGCCGGCTCGGCTCCCTTCTCAACCCCCACAATCATGCCTTCACGGAATAGGTGGGGGCCTCTATGAAGCAGCCTACCGCTAATAAAAATCGCGTAATAAAAAATATATCGGATATGCTGTGAAGATTCTGGTGGATGAGGAAGGAATTCTTGGATCGGAAGGATTTGGAGATAATCGAGGTGCTGCAGGAGGATGGTAGGGCATCCTACTCCGAGATCGCGAAGAGGATAGGGATGAGCGAGGCGGCTGTCTACTCGAGGATCAAGAGGCTTCTAAGCCTTGGAGTTATCAGGAAGATACAAGCGATCGTTGATGCCGAGAAGCTCGGCTACATCGTGACAGCCTTCATCGCCGTAACCGTTAGGCCGCCGAAGTATGAGGAGGTGCTCGAGAAGCTTTCCGAGATGCCCGAGGTCCTGGAGGTGCACGACGTCACCGGCGAGCACTACTGCCTCATCAAGGTTAGGGCTAGGAGCAATGAGGATCTCGCGAGGATCTTGGATGAGATAGGGAAGCTTGATGGCGTGGCTTCCACGGAGACGAAGATAGTCCTGAGAACGGTGAAGGAGGATTACAGGCTTCCAGTATCGGGCAGGCCGCCTCAGGGATAAAGCCTCTCCACTAGCTCGCGCAGGCTCCTGAAGACGTAGGTGGGCTTGAGATCTGGCGGTATGCTCGGGAGATCCCTCTCCCTAGTTATCCCGGTTAAGACGAGCGCTGTATCGGCTCCGATGACCCTGCCCGCCTTAATATCCGTGTCTACTCTATCGCCCACTACGAGGACCTCCTCCGGCCTCATGTCGAGCCTCCTCAAAGCCTGCTCCATTATTATCTTGGAGGGCTTTCCCACTATTATCGGCTTAATCCCGGTCATGTACTCGAATATGACGACGAAGGCCCCGGACCCGGGCTCCGGCCCATTTCTTCCCGGGTGGACCGCATCGGGATTCGTTCCTATGAACACCGCTCCATTCAGTAGAGCTCTTAATCCCGCCACGAGCTTCCGGTAATTTATCTCGCGGTCGAAGCCGACGACGACGTACTCGGCCTCGCTCCACTCGTCTAGATCTAGGATCCTGTGCCCCATGCGCCTGCAATACTCCCTGACACCATCTCCGGCGATCACTAGAACCCTGCTCGAGCCGGATCTCGAGGATATGTAGGATGCGGCTGCCTCCCCAACTGTTAGAAAGTCCTCGGGCGAGCACTCGACGCCGAGGCCGCGGAGCCTCTCAGCAAGCTCCTCTGATGTCGTCTCAGGATTATTCGTGGCGTAGATCACCCTAACCCCCAGGCTTCTGAGCTTATTCAGGGCTTCCACGGCGCCCTCCGTGGGCACGTAGTCGAGGTAGACGCAGCCATCCAAGTCCATTATCACTCCGCGGTACTTCATGGCATTCGCTCGCTGGAAATTTTGGGGATCTTAAAGAGATACCTTTTCCCAAGCAAGCTTCTTATCCACCCGGAGTGGTGCTCGTGCCGAGGAGGGGGTTTGAGGGAGACCGCGGCTTACATGAGGCTTGTTCGGAAGCTGACGGTCGAGAATCTCTGGCTCTACGTCCTGAGCCTGCTCAAGGGGGGCCCACTTTACGGCTATGAGATCGTGAAGAGGATCGAGGAGAGATTCGGCTTTAAGCCCGGCAGAGTGACCTGCTACATCGTCCTCTATAAGCTGCAATCAGAGGGGCTGATAGCCTCAGCGGGCTCCGAGGCCGATAGCAGGGGGCCTCAGAGAAAATATTACGTCCTGACGAGGAAGGGTGAGAGGGCGCTCGAGACGGCCAAAAGCTTCCTGAAGGAGCTGTCGGAGAGGCTATAGCTATTTCATGGGCATGAAATAGCTATAAGCCGCCGAGAACACCGAATATGTATGCCCAAGGTTAGGGTCGCGATCATTGGCGTTGGCAACTGCGCCTCAGCCCTAGTCCAAGGAGTCTACTACTATAGGGATGCTGATGAGAATGATTTTATTCCCGGGCTGATGCATGTTAGGCTTGGCCCATATCATGTCAGCGATATCGAGTTCGTGGCAGCATTCGATATAGACAAGAATAAGGTCGGCAAGGATCTTTCGGAGGCGATCTTCGCTCCTCCGAACTGCACCATGAAGTTCGCCGATGTCCCGAGGATCGGGGTCGAGGTCATGAGGGGGATGACGCATGATAGCCTCGGAAAATATCTCCAAGGGGTGATAGAGAAGCATCCATCGCCGACCGTGGACGTCGCCGATGTCCTGAAGGGCGCCGGCGCAGACGTCGTCGTGAACTTCCTTCCGGTGGGAAGCGAGTCGGCGACGAAGTGGTATGTCGAGCAGGTCCTCGACGCTGGCGCCGCTTTCGTCAACGGCATACCGGTCTTCATAGCCAGGGAGCCCAGGTGGCAGGAGATATTCGAGAAGCGCGGGGTCCCGGTGATAGGCGATGATGTCAAGAGCCAGGTCGGCGCCACGATACTTCACAGGGTACTTGTGAAGCTCCTGGTCGATAGGGGCGTGAAGATCGAGAGGACTTATCAGCTCAACTTCGGCGGCAACACGGATTTCCTCAACATGCTTGAGAGGGAGAGGTTGACCTCGAAGAAGATCTCGAAGACGAGCGCCGTCGCGAGCCTAATACCATACGACATAGGGGAGGAGAACATTCACATAGGGCCGAGTGACTACGTGCCTTGGCTTAAGGATAGGAAGTGGTGCTATATCAGGATCGAGGGGACGGCCTTCGGCGGCTGCCCACTGAACATTGAGGCGAAGCTCGAGGTCTGGGATAGCCCGAACTCCGCGGGAGTCGTCATAGACGCCATCCGCTGCGCGAAGATAGGTAAGGATCGCGGCGTTGCCGGGGTTCTAATCAGCCCCTCAGCCTACTTCATGAAGAGCCCGCCAATCCAGTACCCGGATGATGTCGCGAGGCAGATGGTCGAGGAGTTCATAGCCGGGAAGAGGGAGCGCTAGCCTCTTCAGGAATACTCCTCGAGGCGCTTGAAGGCCGATGTCAGCTTATTGAGGGCCTTCCCCTTCTCGGCAAAGCTCAGCCTCGAGTTTTTTATTGCCTCGACGAGCTCGTAGAGCGGCTTATCGGCCCCCATCTTCACCGGCAGCTCGCTGAATAATATCGCGGGGTCCCTGAAGCTCGGCGGGGCATCGTAGAGTGCTGCGGCGGCCGCCGCAAGGAACCTCACCATGCTCGGGCCGACGCCCCTGATCGCTAGAAGCGCCTCATAATCTCCCGGAGATGACTCGTGAATTGCTAGGAGGGATGACCAGCTGACCTTTGGTATGCTTAGCGGGAATTTTCTCGGCTCCCCGGCATCGAACTCCATGAGCGTTGATTGTCCTCCGGCTATCCCCCTGCTGAACCTCTTCAGCGCCTCTATGTCATTGTTCACGGCCTCGACGCATGCTTTCCTGGACTCTCGGCTATCCCGGCTCGTCATGTCGAGCACGATCTCCTCCCTCGCCGCCGAGACTATCCCGCTATGAGGCTCCTCGACGAAGCTCCTCAACTGCGCCGAGATCCAGTGATATCTCCTAACGAGGTTTGTCATGGGCTTAATCCCCTGCTGAATTATCACCCACGCGCCATCCCAGCTCACTATCATCAGGTGGAGGTATAGCTGGAACCCATCCTGTATCGCGGCGCTATCGACCTTAGCGACCATTCTGCTGGCATACTTCAGCCTCTCCAAGGTCTTTTCATCGAATCCGAAGATGCTCGCGAGCGCATCCAGCTCCTCCGGAACCCTATATCCATGCGGCCTCTTTCCCCCGACTACGGCGAGGCCGGAATCGGGCCTTATGAAGTTCTTTAGGGTTACGGCGACTATGGTCGTGGCCCCTCCTCCCAGCTCATCCAGGGAGGCTGATGCGACTAGGCCGTCGAAGAATGTCGGCGAGGCGAGGGCTCTCAGCAGCTTTTTCGGCTCGAAGATCGAGAGATATGACTCGAGTATCGCGGTCAGGGTCCTCTCAGCCTGCCTGAAATACCATTTAGGCTTTGATGAGTAGATGAGCTTGAGCTCCCTCAATCCCGCGCGATACATCTATGGCCTAACCACCTTTCCGGGAATTAAACCATGCGCGAAAGGAAGCCTCGAGTAAATACGCAGGTAACATTATGGGAGGAAAGCCTGCAAATAATCCGGGAAAAGAATAAAATGGGGATGAAATGAGGGAGCGCTTTACGCGATCTCCTCGATAGGCTTTAGCAGGTCCTTTAATGGTATGTCGACGTGGCTTCCATCGGGTTTTCTTCTCCTGATTATGATCGGCAGGACTCCGGCCTCGAACTCCCGCCTCGCTATCTCTATCGGCGTGTCGTCGGGCTTGACCGGGACTAGCGGAAATGCTCCGAGCGCCAGCTGCAGCGCTCTTCCAGCAATTATCCTGGCCTTCTCGTATCTGGTGAGGGGGCGGGACTTGTAGGGGTCCTCGCTCATCTTCTTATCCTCAGTCGGTGGATGTCTCTTCCTCCTCTTTCTCCTCTTTGCCCTTGCCGCCCTTCTTCTCCTCCAGTCTCGATGCCGCTATTATGTCGTCTATCCGGAGTATCATCGCAGCCGCCTCTACGGCGGACTTTATCGCCTGCTTCTTGACCAAGACCGGCTCCAAGACATTGAGCTTGTACATGTCATCGATCTTGCCCTCGAAGACGTTTATCCCAGCCCATCTCTGGCCTTCCTTGTGCTTCGCCCTCAGGTTTACGAGCGCCTCGATGGGGTCGAGGCCCGCGTTCTCCGCGAGCTGAGCTGGGACTATCTCCACGGCCTCGGCGAACTTCTCCACCGCGAGCTGCTCCTTGCCGGGCAGCGTCTTCGCGTAATCCCTCAGCGCGAGTGAAACCTCTACCTCGGGCGCGCCTCCGCCGGCCACGATCTTGGGCTCTACGAGCACGTCCTTCACCACGTTCAGCGCGTCCTTTATCGATCTCTCGGCCTCATCGACGAGCCTCTTAGTTCCACCTCTGATCAGTATCGTTATCGCCTTGGGGTTCTCGCACCCCTCTATGAAGACCATCTTGTCCTCGCCGACCCTCCTCTCCTCGACGAGCTTCGCCCTGCCGAGATCCTTTTCCGAGATCTCCTCGATTCTCGTGATTATCCTCGCTCCAGTGGCTCTCGCGACCTTCTCGATATCCGACCTCTTCACTCTTCTTACCGCTAGGATTCCCCTCCTAGCTAGGAAGTGCTGGGCGACATCGTCTATGCCCTTCTGGCATATGACCACGTTTGCTCCCGCCGCGGCGATCTTATCGACCATCTCCTTGAGCATCTGCTCCTCCTGCTCCATGAAGGCCTTCATCTGCTCGGGAGTCTCTATGTGGAGCTTGGCGTCGAACTCCGTCTTCTCTATCTCGAGGGGCGCGTCGAGAAGCGCTATCCTCGCGTCGTGCACGATCTTTGGCATCCCGGGGTGAACAACCTCCTTATCCAAGACCACTCCATCTATTATCGATGTATCCCTTATTGACTGTCCCTCCTTCTTCTCCAGCTTTATGTTATCGAGGTCCACCGTCCACCTTCCATTGACCTGCTCCGCGACCCTCAATATCGCATCGACCACTATCTCCGCCAGGTAGTCGGCGTCCTCTGAGACTACTTTCGCGGACATCGCTGTCTTCGCGATCTTCTTCAGAGTCTCCTTATCTTCTATTGAGACCGGCGCCGCTATCTGGTCGTATACCTCGAGCGCCTTCACCGCCGCCTTCTTGTAGCCGTCGATTATTATCGCCGGGTGAACTTCCTTCTCGATCAGCTCCTCGGCTTTCGCCAGCAGCTCTCCGGCGAGTACTACGACCGTCGTGGTTCCATCTCCGAC
>Ga0209080_1000568_pt1 | contig 23905 bp, 24 predicted proteins | sample JNZ110809AmetaG_FD_184123 | JGI IMG/M metagenome (GOLD analysis project Ga0209080, IMG submission 184123) | Hot spring microbial communities from Jinze hot spring, China to study Microbial Dark Matter (Phase II) - JNZ 110809A (SPAdes) (version 3) ...
AGTGAATCGAAAAGTGTGGAAATCGGGTGTTTTATAAGTTCTTTGATCCTTAAAATCCATTTAGTTTCAGTCTTTAAAAGTTCTCTAAATCTTAATGTAACAAGAAGAAAAACCTCACCAATAAAGCCATAAAGAACAATCCATTTTGTAGAGAAACCTAAAGCGAAAAATAAAACAGCAAAAAACAGAAAGCGACTATCAGCCTCTTTTTTCAAACATCCTTTAAGATATTTAAAAAAGAAAAGATGTGAAAGAAGTGAAAAGAAAACGACGTATGTATCAACTGTTCCAATTCTACCCATTGTAAAATGCATGAAATCGAAAAACATTAAAAATGCAGATATTAAAGCGGCAAGCCTTGTTTCCAGCAATTCCTTACTGAATAAGTAAATTACAGGTATCATGAGTGTAGAAAATATCACTCCCATAATTCTCCATCCAAAAGGGTTATAGCCAAATATGAGAATTCCGGTAGCGATGATGAGTTTCCCTAATGGCGGATGCGTAGTTTCATACGGGTTTTCGAGTTTTATATGTTCTTCTGCAGTCCTAACGTAGTAAATCTCATCGAAATATGTTTCAGACATATAGGTTGGAGGATACTCAACCCTATCCTGCTCGTCTATGAGGTTTCTCAAGATCTCAGTACTTATACCCATGCCCTTAATCGAATTAATTGGAATAATTTTGTTTTCAGTGTTAACCACTATTATTTCACAAATCTCTCCAGAAGAAGGACCTACAATGAAACCTAAATAACTACTTTTAGCGTTTATGTAAATACTTTTCCAGCAATAGTAACCACTTAAGCGTGTTTCTGTTATTTTCCAGAAAGTAACCATTGCACCTATTGGCTGGTTATTACGTGTAACATTAAATTTCGTTGCACCACGAGGGATTAAAACAAAACCTTTTTCATCAGGAATATTTTCACCACCAATATCAAACTTGACAACAACTCCTGAAAGATCCTTAATGTATGTTCCGGTTTTATTAAGATTTTTCAATACTACATTCAGATCCTTACTATCTATTGACCTATCGGAAACTATGTCTGCCATATAGTCTAAACTTCCAACTTTCTCGGCTCTTGTTAAACTGTTATTCATGAATATAATATCTTCTGAATCAACTTTACCATCAGGATAAGCCGTCACTGTAGTATATGGTGGAATACCCCCAGCTTGATCTCCAACGAGACTTTCATCATCAAACAGCATCTCAATTTTGAGAATTCCTTCACCAATATTCGGCAAGTAAAAATAACCATCTAAACCTGTTTTCATTCCGCATAAGAATGTCTCCGGAGATTCTGTATATACTGTAAAGCTAATATAATCCGTCGTCTTTTTAAGCAATACATTGACTGAGAGAATTTTTTCATCATTTTTGAGAAAAACAAAGAATCTCTCGCCTCCAGAAGTTTTAAAGTTGACTGTTGTTAATGGAACATTTGTTTTACCTAGGTTCCAAGCTGAAATAAAAAAGAAAGCAGAGGAAAAAATTATCATTACTATCAGGTCATGCTTTCTGATCCTCAGGTTTTCTAATAACAGAGGCATTGTTTTAAATAAGTGGCAACGGAGATATTTATTACTTTTTATCCGTAAAATAATTGGACTTCCATATGGTTTAGATGATACTTAGAAACGCAATTATGCTAGTGAAAAATGGACCGGAGGGGACTCGAACCCCTGACATCTGGCTCGCGAAGCCAGCGTTCTACCTCTGAACTACCGGCCCTAGTTTAGAATTTAGAAATGGGGGTATTAAAGGATTATGTTTTAGTCTCTAAGGAGGGTTTGGAAAAAACGATTACTGTAAGCGACTGATGATAATGTGTTGATATTTTCAACAATATTAATTAGGAGCCTTAATCTTAGTATCCTCTAATCTGTCGCGTCTCATCGCCTTTGTATATTATCAAACAACATATTTATCTTAATCAATATAAACCATATCTGGGAAGTAACTGTTTCTCTGTAACTGCTTAAACCACAGCTGTCTAAGTACTTACGGAAAATCTCGTCATAATCATCTTTACCGGGAATTGTACATGCTCCTCCATTTTAAGTAGTCAACTACTTTTCAGGTTTTAATATTTCTAACAAAACATTTATCAAATGCCCAATCTGATTTATCCCAAGGCAACGTCGAAAGGAAAAAGGCGGTAAAGAATGGGTTATAAAGTGTTCTTGTTGAACTATGGTTGTTCCGTAAACAGGGCTGAGGGCGAAGTAATAGCAGGTCTACTAACTAATCAGGGATTTACCATAGTCGACAATGAGGCTGAGGCTGATTTAGTTTTGATCAATACCTGTGGAGTTAAAACACCGACTGAGAGTAAAATACTCCACAAGCTTAGTACAATAAGCAATGATAAGAAGGTTATTGTAACAGGATGTTTACCCAAGATAATTGGAGTAGACGGAATTATGAAGGTTAGAAATGTTGAAGCCGTCTTAGGTCCTGCAGCGGGTGAGGAAGTTGTAAAAGCCGTTCAAGAAGTTTTAGAAGGAAGAAGATATGTTAATCTTAGAGATGAGCGTTTTAGTAATCTACTTCCTTGCATCAGAGAAAAACCTGTTATAGGTAAAATAGTGATTTCTCAAGGTTGCACAGGGGCTTGCAGCTATTGTGCAACCAGGTTTGCTAGAGGAAAATTAAGGAGCTATAGCATTGATGAAATTGTTTCAGCCATTAGAAAACATATCGAAGAAGGAGCCAGGGAAATTTGGTTATCTTCTCAAGATAATTCTGTTTACGGCTTAGATATAGGAAGTAATATAGTCGAACTGCTTGAGAATGTTGATAGGATTAATGGAATTTTTTTAGTTAGGGTTGGTATGATGAATCCTATAGGAATCTTAAGAAACCTTGATACGCTTGTAGGAGTATTCAAGAAAAAAAGGTTCTTCAAATTTATACATATTCCGCTTCAAAGCGGAAGCAATAAGGTTCTTAGAGACATGAACAGGGGATATTCTGTAGAGGATTTCATAAAAATCGTTTCGAAACTAAGATCAGGGATTCCTAAAATATCTATTGAAACAGATATAATAGTCGGATATCCGACGGAAGAAGACCATGATTTTGAAGAAACTTTAAGAATAGTAAGAGAGGTTAAGCCGGATTTTCTGAACATCTCGAAATTTTATCCCAGACCGAATACTCCAGCATCTAAACTTCAGAAACTTCCTACCGAGGTAGTTTCAATGAGGAGCAGGACTCTTTCTAAGGTTGGGATGGACATTAAAGAAGAGATGAATAGAGCTTGGATAGGTTGGGAAGGAGTGGCACTTGTTGATGAAACTGGTACAATCCCCGGGAGCTTCATAGCCAGAAACATCTATTACAAGCCGATAGTCTTAAAGCAACCTGTTAAAATTGGAAGTTTCGTATATGTACGTATAGTATCGAGTAAGCCAAACTTCCTGATTGGAGAAGTTCTAGAAGAAGACTTAGATAGTGGAAGGGTAATGGACCTGCTTGAAGACGCTTAGAGACTCCATGAAGACAAATATCTCTTCTGTTCTTCAGATAATTCATCTATCTTAATGCCCATTGTTTCAAGCTTCATTGATGCAACCTTAATATCTATTTCCTCGGGCACATTGTAAACCCCGATCTTAAGGTCCTTGTGTTTAACGAGATATTCTGAAACCAAGGCCTGGTTCGAGAAGCTCATATCCATCACATCCGGAGGGTGTCCTTCCGCCAGCACTAGATTTACAACCCTACCTTTTGCAAGCAAGTACACCCTCTTGTTATTTGGAAGAAGTATCTCTTCCACAAAAGGTTTAATCTCACTAATTTTCTTCGCCTCCTTGTAAAGCGTTGCAACATCTATTTCAACATCGAAATGACCCACATTAGCAAGTATTGCACCATCCTTCATTAGAAGGATTGCTTCGTAGGGAATCGCCTTAATATTACCGGTTGCAGTTATGAATACATCGCCTATTTTAGCTGCTTCAAGTATCGGCATTACTGTAAAACCATCCATAACTGCTTCGAGAGCCCTTATAGGTGAAGTTTCAGTAACTATTACTGATGCTCCGAAACCGCGTGCTCTACTTGCAACCCCTCTTCCAACAAGCCCATAACCACATACTACTACTCTTTTTCCGGCAAGAAGTATAGAAGTGGCTCTTATTATACCATCGATCCCTGACTGGCCTGTTCCATACCGATTGTCGAATAGCTTTTTTGACTGCGCCTCGTTTATGAAAAATACTGGTATTTTTAACCTTCCTTCTCTCTCTAAAGCTCTGATTCTTATGACTCCAGTAGTTGTTTCCTCTAAAGCCCCATATACCCTACAGTTTGTAAAAAGATTCTTTTCATGAGCCCTTACTATTGAATCCGCGCCATCATCGATGATTATTGAAGGGTTATGCGAGTGTGCCCAATCTATTGCTCCAAAATATTCTTCTGGATTCATACCTCTCCAAGCCCTGACGTTAACGCCCCTTTGCTTAAGGGCTTCAGCAACATCATCATCCGTAGAAAGAGGGTTTGCAGGAGTCAAGTAGACTTCTGCACCACCATCTCTTAGAGTCTCTACGAGATTGGCAGTCTCCTTAGTAACGTGAAGAGTTATTGAAAAGACAATTCCCCGAAAAGGACGCTCCTTAGAGAATCTTTCTCTAATTCTACCTAAAACAGGCATGTTTCTGCTGGCCCATTCTATTTTTCTTTCGCCAAGCTCGGCATTACCCGTCAATTTAGATCCCTCGTATACCTCTTTTTCAAATCCTTTTACTTAAAAAGGTGTTCCTTTAAAGAATTTCAGGTATAGTCTTTTCAATTCATCCAGACTTAACATTCCTTCTTGGACGCCCTCGACTCTCCATATGGAATACGCTTCCAGAAGCCCTATTTTACATGCGTTCTCGAGAGACAATCCTTTCTGAAGCCCTATTAAAATTCCCGCTGCAATACCGTCGCAACAACCTATTGCATTACCTGTTTTCTCAAACTCTACAGGTCCGATCTTTGAGTACTTGCCGTTTCTATAGTGAATTTCTATTAACCCGTTTAGCTTATCTTCTAGAATTACGGCATGAGGATACTCTGACCCAATTGTGAATAATTCATTAATATCTCTAAGCTTTAAGAAGTCGATTAGTTGTCTAATCTCATTACTGTTTCCTAGTATTATCTTCGAATTTGGCACCATTACACGAGCATAATCTTCAGTAACCCCGTAAGAAGCTACGTCTACAATAACTTCAATACCTCTTTTTCTAGCTTCTAGTATTGAATTTTTCATAAATGGTGTTTCAGACGAGGTTACGAAAAGCATGTCGGCATTTTCAAACTCCGCTTCAGGAAAGGGCCTGGTTTTTTCGATCCCGCTTGCGCCATCAACGTCGTCTATTATGAAAAACTCGTTATTCTCCTCATCTTTTATGCAGCTGATTGTAGATGTCGTCTTATCCATAACAACCCAAACTCCAGAGTTTAAAGTTTCGGAATCTAGATTATCCACCTCGTTACTATTCTCAATTATAGCAAGCTTCATACCTACGTTGCTACGTGCCAAATGACTGTAGTAGCCACCATCAAAAAACCCGGGGTAAGGAGAATCGTAGTCTCTACCAAAGGTTGTGACTAGTCTCGCATTGCCTTCCAGCCTCGCAACTCCATAAGCAACGTGAGGAGCTCTACCTCCATAGCTGTAATGGACTGGCGATACACTGTGTTTTTTTAAAACCGAGTAGACCTTCTCCTTATTCCATTCCGAGCCAAGTAGCTTGTCGATTTGTGAAACCGGAATTGTCTTCTTAAGAAAAGGGCGGAACTCTTTGGGTAGTTTGTAGAAATTGTCTATTTTAAAATGCTCATCCTTACCAGAACTTCCAACTATCAATATGTGTCCCATACGAGGTCTATTCTATCAAACAGACAGAAAGTATTATTAAAGAGTTTCTCCTAATCCCTCATAGAAGTGGCAGAGAAAGATAACATGGATAAATACTATTTAGAGTGGTTAGATAGAGGACTTAGTAAAGTACCTAAAACTGAAAGTAGAGAGAGGCTAAATGTGCCAAATGTCGAGTGTATAAACGAAAAAAATAAGACGATAATCCAGAATTTAAATCAAATAGCAGACATATTGAACAGGGACCCTAAGCATGTTTTAAAATACTTAACCCTTAAATTGGCGACTTCTTATTCTGAAATAGGAGAAGGACGTTACGTTTTAAAGGGCAGAATACTCTGTAAGCAACTTGATGCGGTAATATCCGATTACATAAAGGCTTATGTAGAATGCCCCATTTGTAAAAGGCCAGACACTAAGCTTAGTAAAGAGAAACGTGGTATATTACAATTGGTTTGCCTAAGTTGCGGAGCGGTCTCGCCTGTTAAAAGTCTTTGAAAAATGGGAAAAACTTTTTATGCAAAAGAACACGTTGTTGGCACTACCAGAATACTTGGAGCATGTGACATGGAGCTTCTCGGTAAGACTATCCGTGACAAAACAGGTTTAGAGATAAATGTAGCAGAGAAGTTTTACGGCGGTACGCTAGTGGATGAGGAAGAGCTTCTCAGTCTTATTAAGAAGTCTAATTCAATAAATCTAGTTGGCAACAGGATTGTTAAAACGGTGTTGGAAAGAGGAATTGGGAAGACTAGTAGCGTTAAAGAGATTGGGGGAATAATGTTAATGATGATAATACGTCTTTAAAGTCTTTATTATAATGTGGGAAGAGGCCGGCATATAGTTTATTAGGGAGCAACGTTCTTTTAATCCAGAACGGTATTGGGAAAGAGGAAAGTATATAGCGAGAGGGAAATTTCCGAAACTCTAGTACTCCCTTCAGAGGGACAACTATTTGGAAGAGTAGAGGGACTCCTAGGTTCAAATTGGGCGGTAGTATTGTGTTCTGATGGAAAAGTTAGACAATGTAGATTAAGGGGCAAGTTGAGGAGAAAGATATGGATTAAGTTGAATGATATTGTTTTGGTCGAGCCATGGTCTTTCCAACCAGACCGGGGAGAGATTCTTCACAGATACACTGTTGGACAGATAGATTACCTTATTAAAAACGGATATCTCACTAAAGAGCTTGCCGGAGAAATAGAAGAACAGACCAGTGGGCAATATGATTAGTTTTAAAAACATTCTGGCCCATCCTTAAAATAGGTTGCATAATGACTCGTGAAAAAGTGTTTGACAGACTCGAGCTCAGAGAGAGGCTCATAGAAAAATTGCAGAGGATGAAGGTAAAGAGAAGTGAGAATTTTGAAGTGTTTAGTGAAGTATTTAATGTTGAAGTACTTATGCAGCTTTACGAGTTGTTGAGAAAAGGGTTTTTGAAGGAATTTAATGGAGAAATATCTTCAGGTAAAGAATCTAAGGTTTTCCATGCGATTGCAAAGGGAAATATTGAGGTTGCAGTTAAAATATACTTGACGGTTAATACCGAAATAAGACGTATGATGTTGAAGTATATAATTGGAGACAGGCGTTTTGAAAGGATAAAAAGCGATAGCAGGTCGCTGGTGTATACGTGGGCTAGAAAAGAATACGCTAATTTAGATACGCTGTATAACGCGGGGCTTCTCGTTCCCAAGCCTATGTTGGTTCAAAAGAACATTTTGATAATGAAGTTTATCGGTGAAAACGGCCAGAGAGCACCTCTCTTAAAGGAATTACCTGAACTCGATAATCCTCATGAAATATATGAGCAAATAATCGACTTCATAATCAAGAGCTATAGTAAGGCAAAGCTTATCCATGCTGATTTGAGCGAATACAACATAATGATCTGGAGCGGTAAGCCTTTTATTATTGACGTTTCTCAGGCAGTCCCCGTAACACACCCCCTAGCAGAAGAGTTCTTAAGAAGGGATATTGAAAATATAAATAGGTTCTTCATAAGAAAGGGATGGATTACTGAAGAAGTGTCAGTAGAGGAGGTTATCAGGAGAATTGGTTAATGTCCTCTTCCTAGATATCCCGCAAGAGAGAATAGGAGTATTAATAGGTAAGAATGGTGAAATTAAGAGGAGGCTTGAGGAAGAGGCAGGTGTGAAAATTCACATCCAGCCTGATGGTTTAATTAAAGTGGAGTATAGTGCAGAAAATCCTGAATTATACTTTAAGCTTAAGAAGATCGCTGAAGCAATATCCTGTGGGTTTTCCGGAGAAGATGCGCTAAGGCTCTTAGACGATAGCTTAGTATTAAGAAAGATTGATCTTAGAGATTTTGCAAATGAGTCATCAGAAAGGATGAAAACTCTTAAGGGAAGGATAATTGGAAGTGGTGGAAGGGTTTGGAAGAAAATTGAAAAGCTCGCGGATGTTAAGATAGCAATTTACAAGTATAACGTTGGAATAATCGGAAGTGAGGAGAACTGTGAGATAGCCTATAGGACTATTCTTAAGATACTTGAGGGTTCGCAATTTAGTACGGTATTCCGCTATTTAGAGACACAAAGGAAGGCGTTAGAAAAGGGGCTCTGGATAAGCAGGAGTGAGTTGACAGAAGATGAGTTCGGAGGGGAAGTTTAAAGAGATAAGCCCTGCCGACTTCTTCTATAGAAATAGGGATATAGCTGGTTTTTCGAATCCTGTAAGGGCACTCTATACAGCCGTTAGGGAGCTTGTTGAAAATTCTCTAGACGCATGTGAAGCAAGAGGAATACTTCCAGACATAATTCTCTTTCTAAATATTGAAGGTCAGGCAGATAGCGAGAAGAATATCGTCAGGATAAAAATCGCCGACAATGGTGGAGGTATACCTCCAGAACACATTCCAAATGCATTCGGTAAAATACTCTTTGGGTCTAAATACACGTTGATACAATCCCGGGGAACTTTTGGACTAGGAGGGAAAATGGCCTATCTATATGGGCAGATAACTACTAATAATCCTCTTGAAGTAACTGTTGGCTACCAGAAAAAAATCTTTTTCTTCAAAATAATGATAGACATTAAGAAGAATGAGCCCATAGTTCTGGAGAAGAAGGAAAAACCCAATCCTACTAAATGGAATGGCACTATCGTTAGCTTTACTCTTGAAGGTGATTATTTCAGAGCCTTCCCAAAAATACTCGAATACATTAAGCTCAGCGCCCTAGTTGCACCCTACAGTAACATTACGTTAGTAGATACTTATGGCAGGTTGATCAGATTTTCCAGAAGCACTCTTAAAATGCCTAATCCGCCTAAAGAGACCCTGCCACATCCTCACGGTGTAGATGTTGAAATGGTGAAGAGGCTTATTGAAGAGAATAAGAAGAGAAATCTACTTTCATTCTTAACAAATAGTTTTCATAGAGTGGGAAAGGAAACAGCTAAGAAAATATTGGAACAACTTAATTTATCACCTAACGATAGTGTTGGGAAGCTTGGATTAGACGATATTGTAAGGCTTACACAAACTCTGAAAAATTACGATGGTTTCTTGCCTCCTGATGCAAGCGTCCTCTCCCCGATAGGGGAAGAGCTTCTAAAAGAGGGGATTAAAAAAGAGCTTGAACCAGAGATATTAGCAGTAGAGAGCAGGAAGCCACAGGCATATTCGGGACATCCGTTTATAGTTGAAGTTGGAATAGCATATGGAGGCAAGATAACGCCGCCTCCAGACGGGACCCCAATAATATTCAGATATGCAAATAGGATTCCACTTCTTTACGATGAAGCTAACGATGTGGCTTATAAGGTTGTTAATAGGCTAATGAATTGGAAACGTTATAAGATCGATCCAAGAATAGACCCTGTCAGGATAATTGTACACATATGTTCAACGAAAATACCCTATAAAACTGTCGGAAAAGAGTACGTTGCAGATAGACCTGAGATTGAAAGAGAGATTTTAAATGGGTTGAGGAATGTTTGCAGAGAAATATCTTCCTATCTCTCAAGGAAAAGAAACATCGAAAGAGAAAGAAAGAGGCTTGATGTTTACCGTAAGTACCTACCAATGATAATCAAGTTTGCTGAAGAAGCTGCAGGAGGTAAGGTAAAGGTTAGAGAAGCAGATGTAAAATCCCTGTTGAACAGGATGAGTAAGTATCAAGTACTTCAAGAAGAAGCCTCATAACCTAATCATATTGGTGCTTAAAAGTCTATTAACTAAACTCGTATTAGGGAAAATGAGAATGCTTGAAAACATACTAAGCCATCTCACACCTTTACTTGAAGATAGCGGGCAAAACCTAGGTTCTGACTGGTTTACTAGGCTCCTCGAAAATATTATAAACTCTATTGAGAAAACTGTTTCAATATTTTCAAACATGATATTACAGGCATCGTTACGCATACTGTCTATGATCTACGTTCCCATGGCTGTGGTAGGAGTAATACTCTACGTAACCAAAATAAACAGGTACTTGGGTAGAGACTTGATATATGGAGCACTGATAATAGCCTTCTTTGCAGAATTCATACTACCAGCATTATTGTGAGCAAACCTTAAATCAAGCTGATATAACCCCTTTGTAAGAATGGCAGAGAGCATGTTTAAGATAAGAAAAGTCTGGGGACGAGAAATAATAGATTCAAGAGGCAACCCAACTGTTGAAGCGATCGTTGAACTCGAAGGTGGAAGCGTAGGCCGAGCTGGAGTGCCTTCTGGTGCCTCCACCGGAAAATACGAGGCTGTTGAATTAAGAGATAAGGATGAGAAAAGATTCCATGGTTTAGGTGTTTCTAAGGCTGTTAGAAACATCAACGAGGTAATAGGTCCAGCATTAGTTGGTCTAGATTCTAGAAATCAGCGTGAGATAGACGGCAAGATGCTTGAACTCGATGGGACTTCTAACAAGTCTAAATTGGGAGCAAATGCTATCCTAGCAGTCTCTCTGGGCAATGCTCTGGCGGCTTCTGAGGCTAGCCAGATGGAGTTTTTCGAGTATCTTGGAGAAAACAAGGGCGTAGTTCTTCCAGTCCCATTAATGAATGTAATAAACGGTGGAAAACATGCGGGTAACGACTTATCCATACAGGAGTTTATGATAATACCCGCTGGCTTTAGGGATTTCCCAAGCGCATTAAGAGCGGGTGTTGAAATCTACCAGACTCTCAAAAACGTGATAGTTAAAAAATACGGAAGGTCGTCTATAAACGTTGGGGACGAAGGCGGCTTTGCACCGCCTCTTAACCTTACTGAGCAAGCCCTGGAACTACTTTCTACAGCAATTGAGGAGACAGGTTATTCTCCAACCGAAGTGTTCCTCGGCATAGATGCTGCCTCATCTTCATTTTACGATTCCTCATCTGGCAAGTATAGGATAGACGGCAAGAGCCTTACTAGTGATGAACTCTTAGATTACTATGTTGAATTGGCTTCAAGATTCAAGTTGAAATCAATAGAGGATCCATTTGAAGAAAACGATTTCAAATCCTTTGCGGAAATAACTAGGAAAATAGGTTCAAGAGTACAGATAGTTGGCGATGACCTTTTCGTAACAAATAGGGAGAGGCTTATTAACGGTATTAAAAACGGTGCTGCAAACGCTCTGCTTTTCAAGCTAAATCAATGTGGCTCATTAACAGAATCATTAGATACTTTTAAGACTGCGGTTGAGAATAAATATAGAGTTATAGTAAGCCATAGGTCTGGGGAGACAGAAGATACTTACATCTCTGACATTGCTGTCGCCCTTAACGCTGGCCAGATAAAGACTGGAGCACCATGTAGAGGAGAGAGAACTGCGAAATATAATAGGCTTATTAGGATAAACGATAAACTAGGATCCAGAGCAAAATATGGTGGGCTAGAGGTTTTTAGTTTCTAGAAACAGCTTCTAATAGGACCTTTCTAGTACCTCCTGTCCTAAACACGTTCTCTTTTTCAACACTAAGTACCATTGGGATATTGTTTGTAACGTTTCCGAATGCCAGGCATTTTCCGACTGGAAGTGTAGGAACGAGACTCATTAAAGACTCTGCATCTATCTTAGACATTTTCGAAATATAGCTTAAGTCGTTTTCATTCATCAGGCTGAATATAAAACAATTATCAGCCTGTCTGTATACGAATTTCATTAAGCTATCAGGCTCATTGGTTATGAAGACAACCGACAACCCGATATGTCTCATCCTGGTTATATAGTCTTCCCAGGTTTTTTCATCTAAATAAGATTGAGCTTCTTCGGCAAATAGGAATAATGGCTTTATTTCACCGTCTTCAAGCATTTTAACAACTTTGTTAAGCACCGTTTCAACAATCAGTTGCCTGAAAGGTTTTGGGAGACCTCTTAGGTTTATCACTATAGCTTTATCAGAAACCTCTCTAAGTAGTTTATCGAGATCTGTTGCCTCATCGCTGAATAGACCGCTTTCTTTTAAGACCGTCAACCTTCTAATAAGCGCCTCCTTGACGAGATCGTTAAATTTTCCGAAGAATACTTCATTCCAAAGGTTTTTCAGATTTAGAGAACCCCTGTTTTCTAAAGAGTCAAGTATCCTTCTCAACTCCCATACTGATGAAGGAGGTAAGCCCATTATTGTTTCCATCAAAGTTATGAAAAGCTCCTTACCCAATCCAGCTATGCTTAGAAACATGTTTTCACCTGGTTTCAAAACTAGGAATTTACTTCTCATGGCGGTAGGCTCATACTCACCATTTATATCAAAAACGAGGCAACGACCACCGTGCTCTATGATTCTAACTATTAGCGTCTTAGACAAATTGGACTTTCCTGATCCTTTTCTACCGACTATTAGAGTTAAACCCCCGTCTAAAGCGCTTAAATCGATTTCAGCACTCTCGCTTATCTTCACCGGCAGTAGGTATTTGCTAACAACAAGCTCCCTCAACTCCTCATTACTTGGCTCATAAATCTTAGAACCTATCCTAGAAGGGGCCCATTGGAAATCTATATTCTCATCTCCAAGGGAAAATGCTGCACGAACCTTACAAACCAGTATTCGCGAGTCCAAAAGCTCATCCAATATTTTCTTGAGACCCTCATCCTCCTCCAGAACATAATATGATTCCTCTCTTTTGCTTATTCTTATTATCTCTTCCACTTCTCCGGGGATACTTAAGTAATTCACATCTATTATTTGAAGAAGAAGCTTTCTTTTAGCATTCGCATCAACGAGGATTAAATAACTTCCAACAATCCTATCTCTACCAGGGACTTCGAGAAGTTCGTATGTTACACCGTTTTTCCTAAGTATCGTTATCAGCTCCAGAACCCTCCTAAGAGCATCTTCCTATTATCTACTTCTCTTAAGACCTCTATCCCAAATTTCTTCTGCATAATGCATTTTAGTGTTAAGACCTCTACTGGCAGTATTTTAGAATAGATGTGTGCAATTCTTAGCGTTTCAGGATAACCATATTCTACACCGTCTAGAGAGATTAAGGAGGCGAGTACTTTGATAACTTCGTCTAATTCAATTTTAGGATATACTTCGATTTTTAACAAGGGGCCTCCTAAGCTAAGCCTAACTAGATAATCTCCACCGCTTCTACCGTTTAGTATAGACCCTACGAATGGGGATTCTTCGATTTCCTCTGGTAAACGTATAGATGGAAATAAGAATCCTTTTGAAATAGAAATAATTATGTTTGAAGACCTCTTAAGAGCGTCGATTAAGCTAAACGACTTATTTACACTCGTTATTTCACTTAAACTCCCATCTAGGAGTATCATCGAGTCCTTGGCTGAGTTAATGTTTTTCAACTGCTCTTCCAATTCAAAAGAGACTTGAGTATCGGATATTTCGCCGAGAACTATCATCGGCCTAGTCCTATTTACGGTAAGTGAATTACTCTTCTTAATGACGGTCGCACCTCTAACAGCGTAAACTTCCCCTAGGCTGCTTATTCCAACTTTAACGGTTGAAACATCAATAGCAATAATGCTGCTAAAATGTGCTCTTTCATCTAGGGATATTTGTGAAAACTCTCCTATTCTAATCTTGTTAACACCATTTATTTTTAGCCGTATTTCTCTCTCATCTAAAATCTGCGACTCCGTACCTTGCTGCCTAACCCTATTGAGTGAGATTAGGCTTTGCTGCTGACTCGCTTTCACCTTGAGTACCCCCTGATAGTAACATTATGCCTTTTGTCGATATTTCAAACGTACCTCTAGCCTGCCTAAGAACAAGCCCCTTCTTGACGAGTTCTACTAGAGTATTCTGTATAGTCTTCTTTGAAATATTTGAAACCATTTTAACCATTTCTTCAATACTCATACTATTCTTTTCACGAAGCCCCAGCTTCGAAGCTACGTAGCAGCCCGCGAGCAAGTAAAGTATCTTATTCTCGGTGGTCTTATTCTCTTCATCCAGTATTATTATCTCGCCGTCGCTTATCTTAACATGATTAGAGATAGACGCTAAGAGATTTTCCAAGTCCGGCGTGTAGACTATCCTGCTAACAATACTGAGATGAGGATAAACATTCGTAAGAAACTTTAATAGATTTGCAACTACTTCGTCCCTGCTACCGGTAAACTCTACTCTAATATTCTTATCGGGTATTTCAAGCCTTATCGTAGAACTCACCTTAACGTCACCTCCTCAAGCCTATTAACAATCTCGTCCGCTATTATCTTACCCTTCTCCGTGAGCACGTAATTACCCAACTCGTTTCGAGTAACGATGCCTTCTCTAAGCATTTCCGATAGTCTTGAAGGATAGCCTACTGAAACAATACCGCTCTTGCTCAACTGTTCACCTATTTCACTGGATTTAAGACCATTCTCAGCGAACTTTAGAATCAGCATTATTGCCTCTCTACTCGTTAAAAGCTCTTCCCTAACGGATAGAACTGGCTTACCCTCTTCATCATATTTTACAAATGCTGGTAGGACGCTTAGAGTAGACTTTAACTCGTTCAGCCTCTCCTCAGTCTTCTCGAGTTCCAAGTAAATCTCAGGGATATATTTGATCATCTCCTTAACCTCATTCACATTATCCCCGGTTACCTCGACTTCGCTGGATCCCTTCCTATACACCACCCTAATCCCTTTCAACGTTTACTACTACGTTAACGTAAACGTAGTTTATAAACTTTTCTGATATCCGTAATAACCCCTTGGAAAAAGTCTGAAAAACCCAAAACATCTCAACTGGGATACGTAGAAAAAGCCGAGTCCCAGACTTGAGGTACCAGATCTAAACACTACCAGTCCCCTAAAATTCCCAACCAATTTCTATAATGCAGAAAAGAACAACCTAAAAAAATCGGTGAAAAATCAGCGATTCTACAAGTAAACTTCTTTTTTGCTTTCAAATAATGGCAAAAACTTTATATATTCGCAAACCAATCCCTCTACCTCGGAGCCCAAAACAAACCAAGAAAAATAGAAATATAGAAAAATATATTAGCGGGGTGGGCTAGCCAGGTCTATGCCGCAGGGCTCATAACCCTGAGATCGGTCGTTCAAATCGACCCCCCGCTACTTCTCCTTTAACAATCTAACTTCGTGCTTTTACCTTTAGGGATTTTCGCTCCAACCGTACAACAACTTCATCATCATGTATATCCATGTCTTCAATCTCATAATCATCGACCTCTCCTAAATGCAACTTATAGCCTAATACTTTTTTTGCTAAATTCTTCTTTACTAACTTCTCATTCAACAAGTCAAGAAAGCCCTTTAGTATTTCTAAGTCAAAATGGTTGACCTCCGTGATCATTTTATTGCCGCTTAAGGGCTCCAGCTCACATAGCACGACAAACGTTGGAAGAAAAACGACCTTTCTCCCTCCTACCACCGCTCTTATTCTGGAATCGTTGCTAAACTTATTAGCAAGAGTTCTTTCGAACTCCCCTAATTCATTCCTTATGTCCTCTATCGACTTTCTGTAAATCGCACTACTTGATATGATTGAATTAAATAGTTCAACCGTAACAAAATACACTTTAACATCGCGTCCAGCAGAAAGCACGGCATCAAACATACTTTGTGCTAGATTTCCTATACCTTCTCGTTTACTTGTAAAATAAGTAACATGGAAGTAGATATCCTCATCTCTTTCCCTAGCCGTGACATCTATGCAACATTCTTTTATGTTTTCATTCCATCTCTTGTCGATATATTTTTCACAATTCCTCCCGACATCCCCAAACTCATCATTCCACTCCCAGACTGTAGCGAATTTAGATTTCATTCCGTCTTTTTCTCCTTTCCTCATCTATTAACTTTATTTGTTTGAACTTGTTTATATGCATCTCTCTTTCCGATCCTATTTCTTCTATGAACTTCAAGTGATCTTCTTCTGGGATATAGAAACGGAAGGAAGGATGACTGTGTCGTTTTGGGCTGGGTTCCTTATCGTATATACCAATTTCTCCAGGATGGAATCCTAAATCTATAAGCATCTTCCTCAGCTCTTCCAAGCATTCCCTGCAAGATGAATGTATGCTTATATGATGTTCCTTTGGCGTAAGAGTAACACTTCCATCACCAGAAAAGAAACCTCTTATATATGCCTTTTTACCTTCTTCGTCGAGATATTTTGTGGGCGGGTGAAATTCGTAGCGTCCTGGCCCCTTTATGTTAAAATTCCATAGGTCATACGCAACCTTCTTACTGTAAACCACTTCCTCATAGTGTTGTCTTTCCTTTCCTTCAGCTGTGTGGTGCCCAATGTAACGATGCGAAGTTACTCCGTATGTTTCCTTAAACAATCTGCTGAAAACTTCAGCAAGTTCTTGATCGTTTGTTTTGAGGCATATCTTATACATCGTGCTCTTGCCTTTTTTCTCTTGGTATTTAGAGATGCTTCCGTCTGCAGCTATGAGTCCACAAAGTTCTGCTCTTTCAGGGCTGAATATCTCTCTGATCCCTTTCTCGGTAACTTCTAGGTTTACCCCATGGCTTAGCTTAAATACAATCCTACCCTTCTCAACTTTAGCCTCGGAAAAGATCCCGATGACCTCATTCTTCCTGATAAGCTCGTATCCTCCTCCCTCGGCTTCGCGAACTTCGTATTCTCCGAAGAATCCTACCGAATGAAAGATCTCGTCTTCCCTTTCTTCTCTGACTCGTTCTCCTTCGTAAAAACGTCTCTCGTATTGCCTTATCCTCGAGCCACTGCCCATCTATTTCGTCCTCGATAAAGCCTCCTTCATATCAAGTAGGTTGTGGAGGATGAGCGTCTTAAGGCCGAGCTCTTTGTTGTTAAGCATCAGGTCTATTATCTCTTGGGGCATCAATCCTTTGCAAACTTCACAATTACATTCTTCAAACCTGATTCTAGGATCCCTGAGGTCATATGACCAGCCATCCTTAAAATAGTATGCGTGTTTCGCTTCAAGGAACCAAGAAAGGTTGCTGTAACAACTTATCTCCTTATGCTTAAGCCTGTGGCCAACACCATAGATCAATAGCTCGAAATCCCTTTTTGTTTTCTTAGAAACCCGCCTCAGACTCATTAGGGCGCTGGGCAAGAGGTCTTCTAACAAATTGTCTTCTAAAAGTTCCCTTGCCGGCATTGCAAAGGAGACGTAGCCCATTTCAACCTGCTTCCTAATGGCCCAATCGATTTGAAGATGGTTGGCGCCTTTAACCAAGCCGATTAAGGGAATGTCCAGCTTGAGGAAGTCGTCTGCTAGGGAGACGAGCTTTACGGTCTGGGACCATGATAGAAATAGGGGGTCGTCGACATAGGTGTAGTTATCAGGTATTGTCGTAGCGTCGGGTCTAAGGGCATCTATCAGCTTGAAATAATCTTCAATCCTCAACTTATCGAGCAATTCATCAGGCATAACTAGTGACAGGAAAACCCTGCCATTGAATCCTAGAAAGTCATGCAGACCTTTTGAAGAAGCTTTCCTTAGGATTTCTTCGTTAACCAACACCTGCCAGAGAGGAACGAAGACCTCAGGTAATTCAATACCATGCTTCCAGAACCAAGATCTATCGTCAGTAGGGTCTATCTCCGGTATGAATCCTTGAAAACCAACTTTAGCCAAAGGCTTCCCGCTTAAAGACCGGGGTCGAACTGGGGTTCGCTCTTTAGTTTTAATCGGACAATAAGGCTTAAGTCTGCAGAAAGACCTTGGAGCAGTTATTCCAGTATATTGAAAACCCCTCTGACACTGAGCTACAAGGCACGTTTTAAACGAACAACCACGGCAAAGTCTTGAAACAAAATAGTAACAATCTTTACAACCGTCAAAGCCACACCATCCTTTCCTCACAGCGAGATCACTATTATCCACCTTATTCAAATTTAAAGCTTCCATTCTTTTGCTTCAGGCGTCACTCAACATGGAGTTTGCAGACAAATGGTGAAAATATTTGGCGAGTTTTAATTGAGCGATTAGTGGAAGATAGTCTCAATGTCTCCGGGGTGAGAACCTAGACGATCTCATGAGCTTCATTAACTCGCTGGTTGAAAAAGAAGCAGACTGGCTCAGAGTTCCTGCCAAACATATAGGAGAGAAGAACCATAAGAGTTGTGGCAAGGTAGTGGAAACTTTAAGGTCACTGAGAGCCACATTTGGTTCCTCGGCATAGGTGTCGCTATAGAGATTTTAGCATCAGCACAAGAATGCTGAAAATGTCTTATTAAAGAATCGGGGGATTGGGCTTAGGTTGCTGGTTTCGGATGCTTACGCTACGGACGTTATGGCTCATAACCCTGAGATCGGTCGTTCAAATCGACCCCCCGCTACTTCTCCTTAAAATAAATTTGAGTTTTACAGTCAATTCTTGTTTCTCAAGTATTTTCTCTTATTAGCCGGCAACCTCTTCTCTACGAGTTTCCGATTCCTGTTTTTCTACTTTCTCAGCCAATTCCTCAATAAAGCCTTTAGATGATAGAAAGCGGCTAGGATAACCAAAATAAAACCGATAATCGTATAAAGTAGGAACAATCCGAGGTCTATATAGAGACTTCTGAAGTGAGGATCCGGGAAGAAGTGATATGTGAATGCCATTAGAAACGCATTGAATACTGGTGTTGCTAAAAGTGCTCCACTAGCTCCCATTAAACCTCCAACTAGACGATCATACTTACCCTTCTTACGTTTCTTCATTGTTTATCCAACTTATTGTGACGCAGTTATTAAGCATTCCGTTGCACCTTATACTGGCTCAGCAGGAATACCCGGATTTCCTATTCCCATGGCATCATAGAAAGTTGCTGAACCTACTCTGAGATATCCAAGGTCTAAGAAGGCAGCTAATGCCAAACCCGTTGCTAATGCTGGTGAAATAAGATATATTAAAGATAATCGAAGCGCATTATTTCTTAACCATGTAACGTACGCTATGCTTATCCACCACCATATGCAATCATATTCATCAAGAAATACTACGCTACCAGACCATGTTAGTATCGTAATAACAACTGCAGTGGCAATAGCAGCTATAATTGAAGAATATGGACCTCCTACAAGGAGACCAATTGCTGCACCAATTACACCACCTAAAAGTCCTGCCTCACCAGTATTTAATGCTATAGAAAGATCCCTATTCATCATGGTTATGGTATAATTTATTCCCGGCTATCTTCCAATCACGATAAGGAGAGACCCCATAATAATCCCTATCTGGATGAGGATATTTGATATACTGTCCTTTGACAAACCTTACTCCGTCCCACCAGTAATATATGTTAGAAATTGTATTAATGGCGGATTGCGCAATAGTTCCATTATTTGATTGTAATACAGGGATATTGTCTAATGAGAGCGTATAGGCCTCCAAACCATTAACTATGATTTTTGTCTGGCGACCCTTCTTAACGATGTCAACTGTCATCATTTCTCCAGTTTTATTACTGTATCGCAATCTAGTATGGGATTTCGATACTTCTTCAACGATTATCTTTAGGTCGAGACCTTCTGTTTCAATGCTGAAAATGTTTCCAGAAATCTTTCTCACTCTTAATGGACCTATTTTTCTTTGATCTTCTACTGGTTTTGCGAGGATGTGCGGCACTCCGATGTAAGCAAGCAATAACAATGTAATGAGGCAAACCGTAACAGCTTTTTTACTACCCAAATTTCTCACCGAGTTTCTTTCTAAAGAAAGAACTTTAATAAAAAGTTTTTGTAAAAAATAGATAATCTCTTCAAAAAAGCTAGAACTTTATGGAGAAACTAATTAACCAAATAACTCTAAAAATACTATTTATTATTTTTCATATCGATAATTTGATTTTAACAATACGATAACAATATTGTATTGTTATAATCAAATTATCCAGTACCCAGAGATTCTGAAAGATCCTATTAGAATTCAGTAAATATCTGATTCAGATAAAAGAAGCGAAGTATAGAATATGTGTAAAGTCTATAATATAATTTAAGAAGAGAGATTTCTATTGTTATTTTTAAACCTCATGAATTACCTGCTAATAGTTTCAATGAGCCCTGTCTTATTCAGAATATTTACAAAGTGTTCGAATGACACTCTGGCGCATATTTCAGCTTGTTCATACATGATTTTAGAAGTAGTTCCTAGAAATTGCCAATTCGCTTTTCTTTCCAAATATCTTGAGGTAAGGGCGTCTCCTGTAGCAATATAATGTATTGCGAGTTCTCTTAACATTGTTAAGCCCCCGCGTATATTTATGTTATCCGCTTGAAGGTTTTTCATCTTTACTAATATATCTTCTAACTCAGATACAGCTTTCTTCTTCGCTTGTAATACTTCTTCGGTCGAAGGAGGATTTGTAATAGTGCACTTCCATGGATCTAGAACATTATTCTTAAAATGATCTGCAACATGCAGAAGGGTTCTTGCATTCAAGTAATCGAATAAGGCCGCCATTTTAAAGCCATGAGTAAAAAGCTCTTCGGCACTACTAATGTATGAATCTACACTTTCTAATACGTATGATGCATAGGCTTCGGAGGAAATTTCTCTTCGCATTATATTGAAAAGGTATTTCGTCTCGTTTCTTAATTCTGAAATTAAAATTTCAATATCGATATTGCTACTATTTTCTTTTCTAAGTTTATTCGGAATTAATTGAAGAGCATAATTTACATCTTCCATGTATTCCTTCGCTATTTCGATTAAAGACCATCCAATTGCTAAGAAAGCGATTGGAGGCCTTTCAGTAATGTTAGAAGGATTCTGGTAGAGAGCCATAGCATATTCAGCTTGGTTTAAAAGCGATAGGACAGTATATGTCTTATCTTCTATAAAAGTAATCCAGGCAAGGGAATCATCAATTCGATAAACTTCTTTTTCAAAAGAGTCTACTATTTGCTCCTTTAAAATTCTCCATGAATCTTTTAAAGAAGTGATGTTTTGAAAAAGCATTTCTTTCAAGCGGTTCTCGTCTAAAACGCCATTCTTTAACTTAATATAGTTGGCTATCGTTAGAGCATAGTCTTTGCTCTGTTTAATATAAGCAAGTGCTTCATCATATGAACCAGCTTCATATAATTCCTTAGCCATATTTAAGTCGTTAAGCATATATTCAACCTGTAGACTAAGCTCCATATGCTCAGAAGGATTCAGTTTCAGCGTATCGGTTACGATTTGTTCTACTTTTATTAATTTATCGTACACGTAGTTCCTATTGAAAATAGGTTCGAGTATTATTCTGGGAGTTTCCATGTCAATTGCCGATTTGAGTATACTCTCATCAACCTTTTCTTCCGGTTTAGATGAGGATGTGTAAAAAGATACTAGAAATCGCATTAGAATAAAACCTATCGATATAGCAATTAATAGAAAGAGAAAAAATAAGTGTTTTGTTTTCATCTGTATACTTTAAAATCAGCCCAAAGTACAATGTTTATATCTGCTTCTTTAAGAAAAACCACAGTAGTACCGGTTGGTTTAATTTTTTGTTGTAGTTTTGTCAAGGGTTCATGTACGACATCAGAATAATATTCATTTCCTGCTCTTCCCGTTGACATAGAGAGGATGGTTGAATTTGGAAGATTAATTTCTGGTAGCTTTTTGATTTCTGGTAACTTAAAGTCTTCAATTTTACTTGCATATGGCGTATAATAAGAAATTAGTAGTCCAGCCTCAGCTTTATTGTAAACATCAACAAGGTACCAACCTGTTTTGACTTCCGTACTAATTAACCAATAATAGTCAGTACCCATTAATCTTGGATCACGATTATAGTTAAATTGTCCTCCTTTTAGATCTGAGTCTCTGTCGATAGTAATTTCCGGACTGTTCCCGAGAATAAGTCCCCATGGGGAAGGAAGTGGTAATCCTACGTACTTAGTTGCAAAATTCCAGAGAGTGTCAAGTGCATATTTTAATTCATCGGGGAGAGTACTTGTTTGAGAATTGCTAAATCCAAACGGATCTGAAAATCTTATATAAACATTACTGCTTGGAGTAGAGACCACTCTCACCTTAATCTTATGGTATCTTGAGCATGGTATAAAGGTAGTTGTTAAAAAATATCGCGCCTTATCGTAGCTTATACCATAAGTAACAGCTTGACGCGCACTTATGGGAGTGTTAGGATGAGGCGAGTATACATACTTATCACCAACAACTACAGCATAAGCCTCTACAATTTTCCAGTCATTGGGAGACTGCCAGTCAGAATATACTTCTTGTTTATTCGGCCCATCGAGAACATCCCATGCGCAGGCGGTTGATGCTATAAGAGTCAGAGTAACTAATAGAAAAAGACCGAATAAATATTTATTTTTTGCTCTCATCTCTCTCACCGCTTTTCTCGCTGTTTCGGATATATATATTGCGTTCAAGGTATCTGGAACAATGATTTGAAATTATTTTTAAAGAAGTAATGTTTAAATAGGTTTCATATGGAGAAAAATGTCGCAATTATGACATTCTGAATCAAGTTATTGCAATCAACAATCTAATATCCGTTAGTATGCTAATAATGTAACATTACACTATTTAGATCCAATATTGTTTATTTAAGAATAGACCTATTATCTTGAAGGATAGCAGTTGAAACGAGAACTGCTGTCGCAATATGGGAATGAAAAGAAAATTTGATAACGTTTAAACCATAGTGAAAAATGTTTTGGTGAAAGAAGCGATGCAATGTAAGGAGATAAAAAAAATAATTCCTAGGATTAACTTGCTTTATGAATTTGAATCTAAGATCACTAATAAGATAACATTGAAGTAATACATGATGAATTTACATTAATGGAAAACTTATTTTCTCATTGAGTAATAGAATCATCCGAGAAAACTGGCAGAGCGAGTTATAGGTTACAATCTGGGAGAAATATTGAAGACTACAAGATCGGTAAAATAGGCATCTGGGAAGACGAAGCCATGGTATTTAAGAGTGCGGGGGGTGGGATTTGAACCCACGAACCCCTACGGGAAGAGGTCTATCCCCCGAGGTCTTGAGCCTCCCGCCTTTGACCTGGCTTGGCGACCCCCGCGTTTTATCCCGTAGTAAGGTATATTATCTTGGATTTGTTTTTAAGTTTTAGGTTGAGGCTATCGGAGGTTTTTGCCAGCAGGGTTCAGACGAGGGTTCTTGAGGAGCTTTTAAACGCGCCCAGTACGATTTTTACACAGATTGAGCTTGCCAGGAGGGCGAGTTGTTCTTCATCCAGCGTTGACAGGGCTTTAAAAAAGCTTGAAAGACTTGGAATAGTAAGGATCGAGAGGTTTTCAGCCAATAAGATTGTTGCTCTAAACTTTAATAACAGGATTGTGAGCCTGCTTATCCAGTTCAATAGGGACGTGAAGAAAACTGATAGAGATAATCCTTAGAGAAAAGCCGACTGGCAGAGGAGTTACTTTCCTAGGCTTAGAAGGGTTTAGCGGAATGGGTGTTATACAGGCCGGAAATCTAATCAGGCTTTTCAACATGAAGCATATCGGTGAAGTTGTTTTCTACGGTTTCCCAGACAATTTAATAATAGACTCTATGGGTACTGGCAGGATTCCTACTGTCGACATATACTACGCTAAGACCGGTGACTTCGTGGTGAATGTTTTTACTACGATGATGAGACAACAATATATAGATTCTTTATTGAACAGGGAT
>Ga0209080_1000571_pt1 | contig 23862 bp, 32 predicted proteins | sample JNZ110809AmetaG_FD_184123 | JGI IMG/M metagenome (GOLD analysis project Ga0209080, IMG submission 184123) | Hot spring microbial communities from Jinze hot spring, China to study Microbial Dark Matter (Phase II) - JNZ 110809A (SPAdes) (version 3) ...
GAATGTATCAAATAAGTTCCCCTGTTGCGGCGCTCCTTAATCACTGTGGGGATTAAAAGTTTCCTTTGGTGACATATGGTTAACATGAGGCGACTTTAAAAGTTTCCTCCCGTGTCGGCATCGAGGGGGTAGCAGCCCCCGAAAAGGAGTTTCCTTTAATGGCGCATAATGAACGTGGGGCAACATTAAAAATTTCCCCTTGCGCCATATTGAGGGGTGGCGGCTGTATGCTCCTCGTTCCGAAGGATAACTTCCTCCCGTTGTGTAGAAGGCGCGTTCAAATAGCCTTATCAAACCTTCTAAACAGATGCGAGATCAGCCTTAACACCCTCATGAACCTTGGTTTCAGCAGAAAATCAGCGTGGCAAACAATCAAGGCCTTGAAGGCTTCGGAATTCATAGTTCCCCATAAATGGGGGAGGTACAAAGCTAATGAGTTCCTAGTTCGCAATGAGAAAATACTGCTTAATCCAAACGATGCGATGCTGGAACTTATCCTGAAAAGCAAATACGTGCGTCGTGTGTTAAAAGCCGCTTTGCGATACGCGCCATGGGACGTGAAGGGTTTAGCCTCTTTGACTGGCGCCTCACTGAGAAGCGTGTTAAGGGCCATAGATGCCCTGAAATCTTGCCGCATTATGGGTGAAGAAGGGAGCCTCCAGTTCATCTACAAGCCTGAGAGAGGTGTCGAGTTGTTGCCCAGATCCTTTCATAGAGAGGTTATGGAGCATTTTCTCAAATGCCTCGAAAATTACGGGTCGCTTGGCTTCACTTCCGCCGTCGTAGTCTTCGGTTCAGCCGCAGACGGCTTGCTTTTACAGCCAATCAGGGTTGCCTGTATGGTGAGTTTGACCCAAAAACCCCAAGAATATTTGCAGCTTGCATTCACCCTTAACATTGCGAAGGACAACGTGAAAAGCAGTTTCAATGTTGACATCGACCCTGCTATTGTGGTCGAGAACGCCTATCTCGCGGCGAAGCTGGACATCCTCGCAAGCCCAAATCCCTTGCTGACACAAATCACGCAAGGCTTATGCATCTTCGGGAGAACCCCTGAAAAAGAGGAATATTTCGACATCCTCAACAAGATAGCCCCGCTTACAGAGGGAGAGGTTAAGGAAAAACTTGAAAAAGGCTACATAAAAGCTGAGCACGGGCACTACATCTTCACGGACAAAGCCTTAAACGCGATCCGGAGCCGCGCTCCAACAAACATCAACGAAACATACATTCCAGTAAACGGAGGAAAGCAAATGAAATTCATCACCGTGGGGGGAGCCTCGCTCCCATAGCTTCGACGCTTTTTCTTGTTAATATCTCATTTTAATCCGTTTCATACATGGGCGTTTCCCATCAATATCCCAGTTTAGCTCATTTTATAAAGAGGCGTTTCTCATCAACATTCCTGCTCATGGAGAGGAAGAGTCAAAATCATTTCAACATTACCGAGAACTCCCTAATGAAGGGCTGACCGCACTTGCTATTTAATCCCCCATTTCCCTTTTTCTCAAGCCTAGGGTTTGAACGGGGCGTCTAAGCCCTGGCCCCGGCTGAGCTAGGCGCTAAGTAGCCTAGCCCAGTCCCTAGGAGGCGATATGGCGTGAAGGAGGTGAGCTTGGTATGGGGAAGGTTCTGTTGAAAAGAACAGGGTCGGGGAAAGCGCCGACGGTAGAGGTGGCGAGCGAGGAGGCTATGGTGCTGGTCTACAGGCACATTGCTAGAGCGATATTTGAGGAAAAATATAGGATGGAATGTATCAAATAAGTTCCCCTGTTGCGGCGCTCCTTAATCACTGTGGGGATTAAAAGTTTCCTTTGGTGACATATGGTTAACATGAGGCGACTTTAAAAGTTTCCTCCCGTGTCGGCATCGAGGGTGATGCGCTCTTCAGACGCAAGGCTACAAGAGGAAGCCGATCGAGATTGCGGAGTTTGAGTACACTTTCAAAGGCAAAAAAATTTCGGTAATTAGCCCTTTAAGGACGTATTCTGTTTAATTCCGCCCCACCATTTCCCTTTTTCTCAAGCCTAGGGTTTGAACGGGGCGTCTAAGCCCTGGCCCCGGCTGAGCCGGGCTGTTGAGCGTCCGGCTCAGTCCCTAGGAGGCGTGAAATTTTGGGAGGTGACGTATGAAAATGGGGAAGCGTTTTAGGAAGTTTGTTTTGTCGATTGCTAAAGTGTACCCTCCTCTGTACAGGTGGCTTAAGAAGTACTTTATTGAGCACCCGGAGTACGAGTTCGTCTTCGAATGCCGCGTCTCTGAGCGGATCCTTGGAAGCTACCATCCAGCGGGCGTCATCTCCCTCAACCTCGGGAACATCGCTAGGCTTGTTCGCTACAATGACGATGAGCTGGTCGATGATGTTGTGCGGGTTGTGCTCCATGAAGAGCTCCACAGAGTGTTCCACAAAATCCGAACAATCGACGACTACCTTGAATGGTTCAGAGAGAGGTACCGAGCTTTGCCGTACCCGACAGCGCTAATTGATTTGGAGGAAAGGGTTATCGACACGTTTGTTGATGAAGCCTACTGGTACAACGGCGAGCTCCCTGCCCAGGTTCCGGACGAGGTCGAGCTGGATCGGGACGACGAGCAAATGCTCCGGAACATGCACGAGTGCTTAAGGAGGATCCTGTACGACTACTACGACAGCGTGTGAGCGGGGTGCCTGCCCCGGCTTTCGCAGAGGGTGTCCATATGGTGAAACCTTTTCCCGCAAACATGGCTTTCGGCGTATGCGGCCTAGGGAGCCCTCGGAATTTCTTCATATCGCAGATACACTTGGACGAGCTTCCAGCCGTGACGGGCGCAACGATCTACGCGCCTCCGCCATTGCTGGAGGAGCTCCAGGAGAAAAGAGCGTTCTACCTGCGTGAGGAGTTCGGCAACAGGTTCGTCGAGTTCAAGGGCGAATGGTTCCAGACGCAGCACGCGGCATTCTATCAGCAGCCCAGCGGCAACCTCAAGCTTACGTACGCGAACTCCTACTGCTACGTCATAGAAGGCTTCGGCTACATAGACGAAAGCGTGGAAGGCCCCCAGCTGCTCGATAAGCTCCGCGAGAGAGGCCTGACCCCGCTCTACCACTGGCAGCCGAGAACCCACTTCAACAGCGGTCGCACGATAACTCATCGCGATCTGCCGGACGGCTACCTCCTCGACCCGAGAACATGGGAAAGCTACGCGCCAAACGTCATCCCAAAATGCGTGCCAAGTGTCCAGGACGTGTTCAGGAATCCTGGACGACATAAAGGGAATCCGTTCGCCAAATTCGCGCCATAGGCGTCCTACAGGACAAGGCATAAAAACTTAGTTTGTAGGTCGAAAAATAAAAGCGTCCTACAGAAAAGCTAAAAAACGAAACTTTTGTAGGACGCATGTTAGGGACGGATTATGAAAATCTCCATTAATAAGAAAGGCGTTGATTGCAGAGTATTAAACGAGTTTGATCGCATCCTCAGAGACCTATTGTACATCGTATCAGCGGAAAATGAGGACGTGACGGTTTATGAGGGCGTGTTTAGCATTGAGCTGCCTGCAGATGCTTTGAAGCTGAACCTCCGTTCTTTCAAGAAATTCTGTGATTCGCTGACTGTGGAGAATGGAAAACTGAAAAGGCTAGGGACAGTTCTCATAATTGAACCTTACAGGCGACGTGTGATTAGGATAAAACTCACTGAAGACGAATTTCAAGCATTGTGCGAATGCGCACGATTACGTGGAAAAAAACTTAGAGAGTTCTTCCGGGGAGCGATGCTGAGCGCCATACTCGCTAGGAGGGGATGAAAAATGCACATGCCAAATACCTTAGATGATCCGTACCCCAAGATAATGAGCAAAAGATGTGATCCAATGATGGTGAGGAGTCCGAGAAATGCGCCAAAATCGAGAACATGTCGCCGCGAAATTTCTTCCGAGAGTATTTGCTTAGGGCTTTGGCGAAACGTAAGGGGTTGTGAAAATGCCCTACTTGGTTAAGGTTCCTAGGCAATTTGAGGATAGGTTCTCCTTTTGGCTGAAAAAAATCGGGGAGGACGAGCATTACGCCTTTTTTCAGGGTATAGGCGAGGTCGTAATTCCGCTGAGGGTCAGCTGGCCGGAGGCCTTCAAGCTCGTCAGGGAAATCAAGGTTGAAGGCGGCTATAAGAGGCTTCCAAGGGTTGCGGAGAAGGATGGAAAGGACATCCCGAACCCTGAACCCATGCTGGTGATATTGCCGAAGCGAAGCAGAATTCTAACGATCAGGCTTTCAGACGACGAGTACAACCTGCTTAAGGAGGACGCCAAAAGCGTAGGGCGCTGCGTCAGCGACTGGGCAAGGGAGCTCGTCATGAACCTCGTCTGGGAATACCTCCAGCGCGAGAAGCTCAAGGAAGCCATGAGGAAGGCGGGGGAAAACCCCGCAAAGTAGGCGAACACGCTTCTCCCCGCTTTTTCTCTTTAAGCCAGCCTGCGTGAGCCGGGCGTCCAAGCCCTGGCCCGGGCCCACAGCGGTCAGGCTGGAGGCACTCGACTTTTGAAGGAGGTGAACGTATGTCAAAGAAAATTGTGTTGAAGAGGAAAAATGTTGCAGACGGAGCTCCAGCAATGGTTGTTGCCGATAAAGAAGCATGCGAAGTTATGGCGCGATGCCTTCACGAGTATTTAGTTAGGATGCCGCTGTATAAGATGGAATGTCTCAAATGAGCCTGGTTTCTGTCCCCTGCCAGCTGGCGAAAACCTGAAAAGTCCCCTGTTTCTGTCCCCTGCCAGCTGGCGAAAACCTGAAAAGTCCCCTGTTTCTGTCCCTTTTCCTAGCGCTTCGAAATTAAGAGCATTCCCTAGATGGAGGCGGGACGGTGCTTCTAAAACTGCCGCTGTCGACAAGTGCTGAGGCCTTAAAGGCGAAAAACGCAACCGCAGTCTTGTCCCTTATGGCGAGTGGCCGAAAGTTCAGAAGCCGTGAACTAGCGTCAATGACCGGCGTGAGCAGAAAAGGGATCCGGAAGCTTCTGAGGACTCTGCTTCAGGCCGGGGTCATTGAAAAAGTGGGCAGGGCTTATCAGTGCACGCCTGCTTTATCGGGCAGCGGCATTATCGTGAACCTCAGAGATGTTAGGACGAGGCTTTTGTTTAAACCCAAACTGCTTTACGACCTGCTTTTATCCCTTCATTTCACCGATGACCCCCTCTTGAAAATAGCGTCCGAACTAAGGATTTCTTACCGCACAGCAAAAAGGCTTCTGCGGAGGCTTCGCACGCTCGGTTTAGTCGAAGGCTTTGAGGTTAACCCGGCTCTGATACTGCAGCCCGCAGATCCCTTGGAGCTTATTCCAAGGGACGAACACAGGCTAGCGGTGAAGGAGTTTCTTCAATTAGCTCCCGAAGCGCCTGATTGCGCTCTGATTTTCTTCGGTGACGCCAGCTTTGGATTGAAAACTTCAACGCTGAACTTCCTGATCCTCTTTCCGGCCACGATCCGGCCCGAAGAGCTGACCAGCATGATGGAAAGATACGTCATCGCAGCAAGCAGCATAACTGAGGCCCACGGGCTTTCAATCGATTTAACGTTCGCCGTCAAGGACGTTTGGCTCGAGCAAAAATTAGGGATGCTGCTTGTCGATAACGCTCTGCTGAAACAAGCCCAGCGAGGCATATGCTTGAGGGGGAAACTCCCCGATAAAGACGACTACTTTGAACTCCACAGGCTGGCCCGTCCAGTTTCTCCAACAAGGCTGGCGGAATTGTTGGCGAAGGGGTACGTCAAACAGGAAGGCGCGCGCTACGTTTACACTGAAAAGGCATTGCGCACTATGCGAGCGAAAGCCCCTACGCTTATCGAGGAAACACAGGTGCCGATTTTAGGAAAAAACGTCAGGCTTTTGAAGGCGGAAAGACCTGAGGACGCGGTTTAACCCCCTTCTTTTTCTCAAGCCCGGGGGCGCGAGCGGGGCGTCTAAACCCCGGCCCCGGCCGGCGTGAGCCGGCTCCCCGGGGGGTGGCGGTGAGGCGGCGAGCCCAGCCCGCCGCAGAGCCTGAAAAGCGCTGGGCAAAACTTTTCGGAGGTGGTTTTGTGAGTTGGAAGTTTTTAGTCGAGCTTGAATGCCAGAAGGAGCTTGCTAAACTTGATTCCTGGGACAGGGGCAGAGCCAAAAATTCAACCTTCGTGGCGCCTCGCGTTTCTCCGCCGAAGGAGCTCGTCATACAGGGCCTGCTGCCCGCTCCGCCTTCTAAGCCCGCCCCGAAGAGGGAGAAGTGCCGTGAATGCTTCCACTACGACCGCAGAAACAGCCAATGCCAAATAAAGCGTAGAATGGGCCTCGTCATGAAGGGCTACTGCCCCAAGCGCTTCTCGAGATACAGCTTCAGCGTGAACCTGAACAGGCCGGTAAAGCGCTCAGGCGACCTATGCGCCTTCTGCGACTTCTACGACAAGGCCAAGCACAACTGCCTAATCAAACGGGTGAACGGGGAAGGCTGCATCTACATCGGGAAGGGCGCTAAGGCAGCCCTGCCGAACCTTCGAACAGTCATCATAAAACGGTGAAGCAAGCCTGAACCCCCCTTTAAATTTCCACGAGCCTCGGGAGAGTGGTGGCTGAATGGAGAAGCTTGGAAAGTTCGAGCTCATCCCTATAGAAAAGATCGTCGCGTCGGGGAGGATCAGGAAGGACTTCGGCGACATAGAGGACTTGAAGAGGTCAATAAAGCTTGCAGGCAGCATCATGCCGATACTCGTCAGGCCGCTGGAAGACGGCAGGTACATGCTCGTCGTCGGAGAGAGGAGGCTGCGGGCGTTTAAGGAGCTGGGCTACAGCGAGGTCCCCGCAATTGTCAGACCGTACGACCCCCTCATGGCCGAGCTGGTTGAGATCGAGGAAAACGTGAGGCGGAAAGACTACGACTCGGTTGAAAAGGCGAAAGCCATCGCAAGGTACTATGAAATAGTCAAAGAGCTTTTAGGCGAGCCTGAGCCAGGGAGGCCTGAAGCACTAACGCCGGAGCAAGTTGAAAAGGCGAAGCAGCTCAGGGCACAGGGAAAAAGCCTAAGCGAAATTGCAGGAGAGCTCGGGACGGGCAAAGTCACAGTCAAGCGATATCTTGAAAAATCCGAAACCGCAGTTCAGGCTTCTCCGGCCGAAAGCGCCGAGAAAATCGTTCCAAAACTGGTGCACGCTGCACCAATTTTGGAACGAGGATCTGCCTCCGATCCCGAAAAGAAGCCAGAATTGGAGGTTTTGCCTGAGAGGCCTGCGACGCGGGCTGTCGCCGAGGAGCTCGGCGTGGATCATTCGACCGTTGTCAGGGCGGTGAAGGTTGTTGAAGCGATTAAGAGGTATCCTGCGCTTGAGAGGTTGAGCAGCGTCTCGGATGCGCAGAGGGTTGCTAGGGTCGCGGATAACAGGCTGTTCGGGTTCACGCAAAAGGACGTCGAGGCGGCGGTTGACCTGGCGCTGGAGAAGGACATCGATCCCGTGCTCGCCTTATACATGCAGAAGATAGCGAGGGAGCAGTGGGACAGGATAATTGAGGTCTACAGGGAGGGGAAGTATCCGCGGGAATGGGTTCTCGAGGCAGCGTCGCTCATAGTCAGCAACCCGGAGAAGGGGTTCACGATCGACAGGGCGCTGAAGTTCGCCATAGTCGCGCCAAAGGAGTACAGGGTTAAGATCTGGTACCACTTCATCGTCGAGAAGCTCGAGGAGGCGGCCAAGAAGGCCGGCTTGACCGCGGAGCAGTACATCGCCATCGCAGCCATCGAAAAGCTCCGCGAAGAGGGGTTGCTGGACGAGCTGTTCTACAGGGAAGCCATCAAGTACGTCAAGCAGGGTGGGCCGAGCTTTGCCAGGCGACGTTGAGGCTGTTCTGGGGTTCAAGCCCGAGCTCGGAGTCGACAAAAGGCTACTGCAGCTCCTGAGGCAGAGGGTGTTCACCACCGAGTCGCTGATCAAGGAGATGGTTAAAAACTCGTATGAGGCGGAGGCTGAAGCCCTCTACATAACAGTGCACCCGACCGGGGACCTCGAGTTCAGGGACGTCGGGCGTTACGCCGGGATGTCGCCGGACGACATAAAAGCCTTCCTGCTCATAGGGACGCCTCACAAGGCGCAGAGGCGGTTCACCGAACACTTCAAGAGGCCCATAGCTGGCGAGCAGGGGATAGGCCGCTTGAGCTTCACCCAGCTCTACAAGCTGGTTGAGGTCGAGACCGAGAAGGACGGGGTGAGGGTTCGCTTCCGCCTGACCGAGGATATGATTGACCAAGCCTTCCCGGCGCCAGTCGACATGACCGGGCACTTTGAGGTTCTGGAGCCGACTGGGGAGAACGGCACGAAGATCACGTGCATGGGCCTCAAAGAGGGCGCCGAGGCGCCTGACGCGAAGAGGATTAAGCAGTACATCTCGGCGAACTTCCTCTACACCCTCATGAACCCGAGGGGCCCGTTCAGCGTTTACGTGAACGGGGAAAAGGTGGAGGCGAAGAAGCCGAGAGGCACGGTCATCGACGTGAACGAAAAGGTGGAGGGCGTCGTTGTTAAGGGCGACAGGCTTGAGGACAGCGCCATAACCGGCTGCATAATCGTCCAAGAGGCGCGCTCGGACCATGAATGCGGGATTCAGCTCAGCGTGCGCGGTTCGCCGATTGGGCGGAGAAGGAGCCTTGGCGAGCTAATAGGCGACAGGAGCGTCGACGAAGAAATCCCGCCGACAAGGTTATGGGGCTGGATAGAGGCACCCTTCCTCAAGTACACGATGGGAAGGGACAACGTTGACACCAACCACATTTCTTACCTGAAGTTCAGGGAGAAGATGCTCAAGGTCGTCGAGGAGGTTAGGAAGGCGCTGAGGAGCAGGGAGGAGCAGGAGATTTCAAGGCTCGAGTCCGCCGCGGTCAAGGAGGCCTGCGACATCCTCTCGGAGGCCCTCAGGGGCGAGGTTGAGCTTAAGCCGTGCACGGGCTTGGTGAGCGCAGGCGCGGCGGGGGGCACGGTGACGGTGCTGACGTCAGAGCCCGTGAGGCAGCCTGCCGCGGAGGCCGGCGGGCGCGGGCGGGCTAGGCGGCCGCCAAGCAGCCCGCACAGGACGCACCACGTCCATCCGCTAAGCGAGGAGGGCCTCGGGCGGAAGATGAGGGAGAAGGGGTCGTGGAGCATAGAGCCGCACCCCCTCGCGGATCCAACGCTCCTCGCGATGACGGACTACGACTACGGGATCATAAGGGTCAACAGCGCCCACCCGATGTACCGCAGGAGGGTTAAGAACAAGAGGAGCCTCAGAACGTACCTTCTGTGGATAGCGGCGTACGAGATCACGAGGATGCTCGCGGACGAGGTCTCAAGGAACAGAGCGCTCGCCAGGCTGCTCGACAAGATGGAGAACATGACGCGAAGCCAAATAACGCCGATTTAAGGTTGGTGCCCGTCCATGGATGACGGCCACAGGGTCCTGAAGATGATGGCTACGTGCGCGGGGGTCAACGAGGAGCAATTCCTGAAGGTTGCCGGCGTGCTATACCTTGCCGAGAAGGGCCTTATGAAGTTCCAGGAGGCTTGGCCTTTAAAGAGTGACCTGGAGAAGAGGATCATGCACCTGCTCTCCATTGAGAGGGCGTTGAGCACCCGCGACTTAGAAGACCTGCTCCGCGAACCAAGGGAGGAGGTTGAATCCGCAGTTCAGAAGCTTGAGGCTGACGGAAAGGTCATCTCAGCGATGACCCCCCCGAACGTCAGGATAGTGGCTTTGGTGAACGACGGCACGCTGGACATCACCTCCCTGCCCCCGGAGGAGAGGCGGTGGATGATCGTCAACGCATACGGGAACAGGGACAAGGGCATGACGTATGCGCAGCTCTACAGCTTCCTCAAATCACCGAAACACGCCAAAGGGCCTGTGAGACCTAGCAAGAGGATGGGGAGGAGAAAGGAGGAAGTCCTGCAGGCCTTAAAGGAGGGGCCGAAAAGGCTTTCCGAGCTTATAAAAACGCTGAACCTGCCGGAGGGAACGGCGTACTGGGTGCTCGCAGCGCTCATAAGAGAAGGCAGGGTTGAAAGAATTGGAAAAGGCCTGTACAAACTGGCGAGTGCCCCGGCGCCAAGCCAATCTAATTTGGAATCAAGCGAGGCCAGTAGCGGATGAAGCCCGGCTACGCCTGCAACATGTGGAGAAACGACCTAGCTCATGATATTGAGGGGGATGGAAAATGAGTGGAGAAGAACCTGTTGTAGATGAAGATGAACTGAACGATTGGATAACAGATAATGTTGAAACGGGCGGGTTCTCGGCATCTGTCAGCATAGACAAGTGGGATAGGAAAGGGGTTCATCCGAAGGAGATAACAATAACGCTCTCATGTAAGACGGGGGACGGAATAGGCCAACCATGCTCAGACACGCCGCCAGACGAGGGAGTAATAGAAGATTTGGAAAGACACGGGTGGAATGCGGAGGCAATCCGACAACTATTTGACTCAATCATCATCCTAATGCAACATTACGGCATATACCGAGGACCACCGCCAAAACCAAAATGGAGAAAACTAAAACTCATCGAACAACCCCCTTCTTTTTCTCAAGCCCGGGGGCGCGAGCGGGGCGTCTAAACCCCGGCCCCGGCCGGCGTGAGCCGGCTCCCCGGGGGGTGGCGGTGAAGCCGGGGTTCTGAGCTACGCAGTTGCCGGACTTGAGAGAAAAAAGGGGGGTCGGGCTCCCTCGCCTAGCCGCTGGCGCCTGAACTTTACGATGTTTTGCCAGCCTCCCCTAGGGCGGATGAAATGAGGTTTATTGTCTGCCTGGCTTCATCCAGCGTTTTTGACCCTACGCAGACGATTCTGCCTGACGAGAAAACCAATATGGTTTTACCCTCATGCTTGATGATTGCGCCAGGGAAACGTTCGGGCTCGTAGCTCAGCTTCATGTCAGCAGCCAGCTTCTCAACGTTTATGCTCCGATGCAGGTTGGCCGAGACCACCACGTTCACAACCGTTACTTTGGGCTGCTCCACATTGACGCCCTTCATGCGAAGCACCTCGACGAACTTTCTAATGGCGAACTCCGCCTCCTCGGTGGATTTCGCGCCCGTGCAAATCACTTTGCCGGTTTCGAACACTAAGAGAGCTGCCGCCGGCCTCGCGAATCTGACGATGATGCCAGGGAACTTCCTCGGCTGCGCCCCCGCTTCCGCAATAACGTTCAGCGGAAGGTTGTGTGGAAAGACCGCCGATACAACGACGTTCTCCAGCGCTATCAGCATTGACACCTATAGCTTTAAACTTCAGGATTTTTAAAAGCCCCGCAGTTTTCGGGGATCCACCCGCCCCCCAAAGCAGGGGCTAAGCGGGGCGTCTAAGCCCTGGCCCCGGCTGAGCTAGGCTGTTGAGCGTCCGGCTCAGTCCCCGGGAGGCATGAATTTTTGGGAGGTGGTGGTTTTATGGTTGTTGAGGGTACCGTCATGTTTGTTGAAGAGTTTAAAGCCGGGCTTGAGCGTTTAGGCATACTCTTCGGGGAAGCCGAGGAGATCGACGCCTACGGTGCCCGCGTCCGCACTATAATCTTCAGGGACGTAAACGTGGACCTAGAAAACCGCGAACTGCAAAAGGCGCTCTCGGAGGCTTGCGAAAGCTGGAAGAGGCTCTTCGAGGCGTTCGCCCTTGAAAAGCTCGTCTCAGGGGACAGGCTCAGCATTTACGATTACGTCGACGTCGAGGAGATCTCGTGGAGCCGACGCCACGGTTCCTACGTCAGGCTAAGCGTTTCCAGCGACGCCCGGAGGCTCCTGCAAAAGTACGGGCATGACGGCGTAGACGTCCGCGAAATGGAGGCGAGCCTCGAGATGCTTCTGGATCGTGAAGCGCGCACGATCCTGCTTCGCGCGAGTCGGCCCCGTTCATCCTGATTTTTGGGAGGTGGTGTTATGCGTTTAGGTCCTCTTTTAGCCGAGAGGTTTGACCTCGCCTACGATATGCGCCTCAAAGGCCTCGAGCCTGTAACCCTCCACCTCATAGGCCCCGCGGGGATAGGCAAGTCGGCCTTCACGAGGGCTTGGGCTGAGAGGAAGGCTAAGCAGCTCGGCCTCCAATTCGTTGACGCAGACACGATCCCGCCGGAGGAGGTTGAGAAGTACCTGGAGAGCCCCGACAAGTACTTCATTTACAAGGACTGCCGCCTGACGAGCCTGGACCCCGTCGACGTTTCAGGCCTGCCCCGTGCCGTGGACTCGAAGTACGTCATGTTCCTGCCCCTCGGCGTCGCAAGGCTCCTTAACGCCTGCGCCGGCTTACTGTTCCTCGACGAGTTCCTTAATGAAAGCCGGCCCAACATGCTGTCTGCGAGCTACAAGATTGTGCGGGACTACAAGATAGGCGACATAGCCCTCAACCCCGGAGCCATGGTCGTCGCCGCCTCAAACACCGCCCAGTACAGCAGCATAGCCAGCAGCATTCCCAAGCCGCTTAGGGACCGCTTCGACTTCGTCGAGGTCGAGCCACCCGAGCTCAAGGATTGGGCTGACTGGATGGATGAGACTTACGGTCGTGGAAAATGGGATCGCGAGATACTCGCATACCTATACTGGAAGCCGAGCGACTTCCTCGCAAACGTTTCGGACACTGTTGAAGACGACGGTTACGAGCCTCCGGCCACACCTAGAGGTTGGTCATACGTGGCATTGGCGTTCGCAGAGGCTAAGGCCAGAGGCTGGAACGGGGAGCTGCTTCACAGCATAGCCAAGGGCAAGCTCGGCAGGGTCGGCGAGTCGCTCATGGCCTTCCTCAGCAATAAGGTTCCAAGCTTCGAAGAGCTCGTGGCTACACCCCAACTCATCAGCGGCTTCAAGGTTGAGCAGAAGTTCCTCGCAGCGATGACCGTGGCTGAAGCCATAAACAGGGACACGAGGAACATTGCGAGGGCGAAGCGCTTCATAGAGTATGTGGCCGAGGCGGACGACAGGGAGTTCCTGTCAGCCTTCTTCGCCTTCCTCGAAAAGCCGAAGAGGCGCGCAGTATTCAACGCCGTCAAGGACAACCAGACGATCGTCAAATGCTTGGAGCTCACTGGGAGGGCGCTGCTCTAGGGAGGCGCTTTCATGAGCGTTGAACGGCTGAGGCAGGACCTGCGCGATATAAGGGTCTTCTGTAGTAGATACTTCCCTTTCATCGTCATACCGCTGAGCTACCTGCGCATAGTCTCCACCAGAAACATCCCGACCGCAGGAGTCGACGAGAGGGGCACGCTGGCGATAAACCCCGACTGGTGGCTCAGCCTCACCATCGAGGAGAAGAGGTTCGTTGCGATCCATGAATCCCTGCACGTTGTGCTCCTCCACCCCTTCAGGCGCAAAGGCTTCGACAAGACAATCTACTGCATAGCCGCCGACGGAAAGGTTAACAACGCGATAAGGGCCTCGAACGTTCTAGGGATCGAGTTCAAGCGTGGCTACGAGGTTACGCTTGAAAAGATATCTGCTGTGACTGGCATAAAAGTTGAGGTCTTGGACAAGATGAGCACCGAGGAGATAGCAAGGGAGCTTGAGCGCCTAGCCGAGAAAGTGGCGGCTAGGCTTGAAGCGGGCGAAGGAGGCCCCGGGGAGGGGTGCAGTGGAGGGCTCGGGGGCGACCTGATGGATGGCGAAGTTGAGGGTGAAATCGTGCAGGAGGCGGACAAATCCGTCGCGGATGGCGGAAGCCGAGAGGAGCTCGAGAGGAGGTGGAAGCTAATACTGGAGCGGGCGAGGGACTTCGCAAAACAGGCCGGGAACATGCCGGCCGGGCTCGAAAGGATCGTCGAGGAAGTCCTAGAGGCGAAGCCTCCATGGCACCTGATCGTCCGCTTCGGCGTAAGGAACCACTCTAAGCAGGACAGCTCCTTCGCCTGCCCCAACCGCCGCGGGGACGAGTACCCGGGCCATTACGGCTACCGCTACTCAGTGTGGTGCCTCATCGATACCTCTGGAAGCATAAGCGAGGACGAACTGAAGCATTTCCTAGGCATAGTCAAGTTCGAGGCCAAGAGGGCGGACGTGTACGTTATACCGTGGGACGGCGAAGCCTATGAGGTTCTGAAGGCAACTAGGCCTGCCGAGGTTGCACGTAAAATCGCCCCGAGGATGAGGGGCGGAGGCGGGACGGTGATCAAGCCTGCTTTAAGCAGAGCGCTCGGCCTAATGAGGCCCGGCGACGCCTTGATAGTGCTTACGGACGGGGACATATTCGACGCGAATAACGATGAGACCCGGCGCCTCTTCAGGGAGGTTGCAGCCAAAGCGGGCTTCGCAATGCTCGGGTACACGCGTAAGCCGGTTGATGCCCCAGGCTTCTCTCAAACATACATAGACTTACGGAGGGATTACGGGTGAAGCTCGAGGCCAAGCTTTGCCTCCAATGCGGGAGCATGAGCTGGTCTCAGGTTTCAGACGAATACGTCGGAAACTTCCATGTGAGGAGGGACGGCCACATAGCCTTCATGGAAACGTTCGCCAATATGGAGTACGTGTGCAACGGATGCGGCTCAACATCAACCCTTCTGGGCGTCAAGGCTACGCCGCCCGTTTACCGTGAACTCATTAAGCTGAAGCCCATGCAGAGGATCCTGAGGGCTTTAGAACTTGTGGCGGATGGGAAGATTGAGGTCACGGACAGCGACTTGACCCCCGACGAGGTTATGGAGGGCATTGAATGCTTCAAAAATCGCTGGCTGACCATGCGCAGGGGCTCCGCGAAGGCCGTTGAGGAATTCGTTTCAAAGGCCAAGGGCCTTGTTGCAAGGTGGAAGCTCCTCGAGGAGCCGTGAGGGTGTGAAGTGAATGTCGGCGAGGGGCGATGGGCTTCTATCCGAGCTGATTGAGGCGCTCATGCAGAAGCTTGGCGAGGAGAGCGAGCGTGTGAAGCGGATAGTCACAGCGTTGGAGGTTGACGAGGGAGAGTACAAGCGCATACTCATCGACGAAGTCATGAACGAGGTCGTAGTCGAGGTTTTATTCGCGCTTTTGCCCGGCAGCACCATCACTCCTGAGGAGGTCAAGGCCGCAGCATTGAAGCTCCTGGCGAACTTCCTAGACAGGGATGAAAGGATCTTCCTCGGTGGAGCAGCCCTATGAAGTGGCGCGTTTTCAAGTTCAGGCCGAGCAGCCACTCAGACGACTACCTCATAATAGCCACTTACAGGGACGGGAAGGCGGCGGAGAAAGCGAAGCAGGCCCTACAAAGACTGCTTGAGGATATGAGGAAGAACCCGGGTATTTACGACACGGACTGGCGCCCGGACGACGCCAAGATCTCAACGATCGGCGAAAAAGTCTTCTTCCAGGTCTACACCGCCGGATATGTTGACTGCGTGGAGAGCATCATGAAAAAGGTCTCCAAGCCGGTGGAGCTTGAGCGCTACCAGAACTACCAAGAGCTAACCATACGCGTAAAGGCTCCAAGGAACCTGACGCCTGAAGCGGCCGTGCTCATCCTTGGAGGGGACGAGGCTGAGGTGATTAAATGGCTCATTAAAAACTGCGGCCCGCCGGAAATCACTGACGTCGGCGACCAGCGGATCTTCACATGGATTTACCGCGGAGACGAGATATACTATGACAGGGCGCTACACGTGGGGTTCGTGTTCCAGGTGGACGGAAGGGCAAACTGGGAAGTGGAAGAAACCACGACAGGAGCCGTCTTCTAAGCTTCATTTTGCGCTTAAATTCGCTCGCAAGCTGTTTTTCGGGGGTGCGGGATGTGGAAGAGGAACCGGATATGGTGAAGCTTCTGGCTTCTCTGAGGGCATGCTTCGCATCAGCTGTTGAAGCCATAGATAACTACCTTAAAGCCGTTGAAAGGGCTGAAGCCTGCCTGAAGTCCGACGTAATGAGGGGGGCAGACGTCTGCTGGAGCCTGATTCAGAGGCAGAACGAGGTTGTCGCGGTTCCGTCGAAGGACTTGGACATAGCGGCTTCTTCCCCGGCGATACAGAGGTTTCTCGTGCCCAAAGTGCTTGAAGCCCTCAAGCGGAAGTACGGCGTTGAATACTCTGTGGAATCCGGGAACGGAAAGCTGAAGGCCGTGCGCGTCAAAGGCAAGCTGGAGCAGAGGGAAATCGACAAGCTTAAAAGGGCGATAGCTTGGGCGTTTGAGAAGGCGTCTAAAAAGTTAACGCCCTAAAAGTTAACGCCCAAGATTTTTTGACTCAAAATTTGGGAGGTGGTTTTTTGAGGGATAATTTCGCTTTGAAGGAGAAGGTTGAGTTATTGTGCAGGGTGCTGTGGCCATACGTTCAGGAAATCGTGTCCCAAGTTTTAAACGAGAAGGCCGACCTAAGCGAGGCCACGGCTGAGTCGCTCGCGGAGTTCGTCTGCTTCAGAGTCCGTCGCACGGTTAGGGAAATGGTCGATGATCTTAATGAGAGGGCTCGGAAAGGCGAGTTTGAAGAGCTCCGGGAGCTTATACGCGAGGATCCGGAGCTGGCGATGGAAGCCTTAAGGTACGTGGCTACGCGCTTCAAAAGGCGAATTAAACTGCTCATCATGTCTGAACTCTCGGGGAACCCTCCACGCGGGTTGGGACATGCGCCAACCCCGAGTAACGGGGGAAGCAGTGTGCGGCTGGCGCAACATAGCTTTGATGAGGCTGCACGGGGCTGAACGGCAAGTTTGCCACGCGCGTGGTGAAACTTCTCGAGACGTGGCGCCTTCGTGAGGTGGTGGTTTTGAGCCAAGAAGCAGATGTAGGGGTTTTTGCGATCGTTTATGACGTCAGGCTGGTTGACCCGTACACCGCTAAAGTGGACGGCGCTAAATTGCCGATTCGCAGGCCTGCGATCAGCATGGACTGCGAAAACATCTGCTGCATCTTCTTTTGTGTGCGATCCATATTTCTGTAAATCGGTGAATGAATACATTGAAAAATGCAATGAGGAAGACGACTGCGATTTCTGCGAAGATGAAAAGTGCTATGACCAAAAAGTCTGCTGCTGGATTTGCGACCGCCTCTTCGAGTGCCTTGCGGACAGCGAGAAGTGCTACAGGGCAGTCGTCGAGGAATATTACGGCGTCGACTGGGGAGCCTTTCTTGTGGCCGTCAAACTGCTACAGGAGCGGCGAGGGTGGCGTTGAGGAGCGTTCAAACGCCTGAAGGGTTATTCATATATGATAGAGAGACGGGTCTCTGTCTCCACGCCCCAGAAGTCAGGTCGAAGGTTTGGCTTAAACCGCTCTACGCACAGGTGGCTTTAACCAATAGGTGCAATCTGCGTTGCTGGTGGTGCTACGCTTCCTCATCCCCTTCGGAGGAGGCTGAGCTGTCCCTCGGGGATTTGAAGGGGCTGATCTCCTTCCTCGACCGCTGGGGCCTTCTAGGCGTGGCTTTCGGAGGGGGCGAACCGTTCCTGCACCCGCGGTTAGCCGACGTTGTCAGGTGGACGTGGAGGAACACTGGCTTGGACATTTCAGTAACGACGAACGGCTCAGCCGCCTCTGAGAGGCAGATCGGGAAGATTGAAGGCTTCGCGGGCGAGGTCAGGGTCAGCATCTACGAACCCGAAAGCTGCAGGGTCCTGAAAAAGTTCCTGCGGAGGAGGTTTGACTTGGGAGTGAACGTGCTCCTGACAAGGGGGGCAGCCCCCCGCCTAGAGAAGATAATTGCAACGTGCTTGAGGATGGGGGTGGACGACTTCCTCGTGAACTCCTTCAGGCCGGTTGGGCGGGGCGCGAAGCACCCTGAAATGGAGCCCACAGGATACGATTTCGCCCAATTCCTCACGGTTCTCGAAAAGTACGGGGGCGAAGCCTTGTTTAAGGTCAGCGGGGGGCTGGCTGAGGCGCTTAAGGGGTTTGGGAAGCTGGAGTTCATCCCCTTCGACGGCGAGGCTAAGGGTAGGATCATAGCTATAACCGCGGACAGAAAGGTGAAGCCCTCAAGTCTCTCCGAGGAAGGGTACTCGTTCAGAAGCCCCGAAGAAATTCCCGAAATTTACCGCTGCCTCATGCGTACGCCATGAAGCTTGTGAACAAGCTCCGGGAGGTGAAGTGTATGATGTCTCGTATCCCGGACGAGTTTATTGAAGTTTTGAAGGAGATTAAAATGGAGGCCCCGCCTAGAAACGTCGTCGACTGGCTTGAATGGGCCTCACGGAACCCCGAGGATGCAAAACGCCTTGCTGAAGCCTACAGAGGGCTTGGGAGGAGCGGGAGGCATGAGTTTGCAGTAGCTCTCTTGCGCGGAGAAAGTCCTGACCGTGCGATAGAATCCGCCGTCGAAGACGACGCAGAGTGTAGAAAGAAGCGCAGCCTGCTAAGCAAGGTTATTGCAGACGCGAAAAAGGGCGGTTACAGGTTCACCACGCCGAACGGCGTTGAATGTATAGTCGTCCGAGACAGAAGTGATGAGGGCTACTGGTTCAATTTTAAGGTTGAAGGGGAGGAAATAGGCATACTATACGGCCGCCGCAGTCTGTTATGCGCTTTAGAGTTGTGGGGAAGCGGCTCCGCGTACAAACACAGGATCAAAGCAGTGTTATACAAAGACAAGCTTTACTCGCCATACGCTGATATCGCCAAGGCAATCATCAGGGCAGTAGAAGAAAACATGAAGCCTGAAGTTCTTACCGCAGTTGATCCCTGATCTGAAGGTGATCCTATGACAAAAGGTTCGAAAGCATTATTGCGCGAGTTCGCGAAGTGGCTTAGGAAAAACGGCTACGACCAAGAGACAGTAAAGCAACTTCTTTATAGAAAATGGGGCAACGCCTATCCTGAGGAGCTGCTCAGCGACGACGCAGTAGCGGATATAGAAAACTTCCTGCACGATATGGCGTATTTTGCCGTGCAGAAAGTTTTCGGTGAAAGGGTGGATTACGATCGGAGGTTTCTAATACTGGTGATTCCCTACGGAAGTTGTAAGGATCACTCATATGTTTACGTGCTTGAAATGAAAACTAGAACTGTTTTGGCGAGCCTCGAAGAGAGAACATGGCGCTTTTGTCCGGAATTGCTTGAAGAAGACTTGAAAAAGCTCATCAAACAGCTTGAGGAGGCGAAGAATTTGCTCGCCGTCAGGCTCATCGCAGACTCATAGAAGGCTGTAGATTGGCGGAGGTGAGGTGGGTGAAGGTGTTTTTTAACTTCAGGGCAAAAGCATTCTTGTCGCGAAGCAGATGCTACTTGCTCGCGAATATTGACGGTGATTTAACGGAGGTTCGGTGGCCTGAGCTGGCTGCCTACCTTGTGAACAAGTACTCGCAGAGCATCTCGATAGACGAATGGGGTTTTGGCTACATTGCAGACCTGCCTGAAAACGCGGTTCTGGCACTCCTGTATACGACATGGCGTCGCAGCCCACCTTCCAAAGATGAGCTCGATGAGATTGTGGCAAAGGGAACGACTAGGCTCCACATCCTCAGACAAGAGCTCGGCGCTTACGACGAGGGCATGCAGGTGAAGGATTTATTCTTGAAGGATGCTGCGGGGAAAAACTTGAGCCTCTGCTTTGAGGGCTTCCCAAAATTGGTCCTATACGGCAACAACGGTGGATGCGACATGTGTATTGAATTCGGCGTTGAAAACGTCACCCCCGACTTCCTGAGGAGGATTCTGAACGACGAACTCACACAGGACGAAAAGGAAATGCTAGCCGGAATATCGCTCCTCCAGAGAAGCTCGCAAACCAAGTATATGAACCTCCTTTCCAGCGGTTCGCTCACAAGAGATCGGCTTGCTGAAGCGCTGTGTAGATCGGCGAACTCAACCAAGGAGAAGCAAATATGGGCGCCCATAGTGGAATGGCTCAAGAGGAACCGTTACGACCGAATGGCAAGCGAGATCATGATAAACAAAACGCTTGTTGGAGATCGCCGGAAGAAGTGAGGGCCCATGCTGTCGGTCTACACGTTCCATAATAGGAACCACGTATCACTGATCATCGTGCGCCGAAATCCAAGGGGCGGTTATGTTGAGCTCCACAGTAAAAACAGGATCGAAATAGCTGTGGCGGTTCTGAATAACTACGTAATGAAACTTGCATGGGATGACGAATACGCTGCTCCAATGTTGTATATATTTGCGGACCGAGAAGATGAACTCTTTGAAACGCTTGGTCAGCTGCAGAAGCTTGACGTGCGGATAAAACGCGATGAGGAATTCGATTCCTTATTAAACAATCCGACGCTTGAAAGGCTGAAAGCCTTTATAATGGTTAAAAAGCTGTTGGAAAATTAAGGTGCGGGGAGGAACCGTTTGAAGATCCTCCTCGTCCCATGGATCAAATCCTGGGTCTTCGCGCTCCGCATCTACAAATACGACGACCGCGAACTTTACTCCAACGATTATGTTGCCCAAATCACCACGGCCAGAGGGCAAAGAATAGCACTGGCGTTAATCCAAAGGTACGCTGAATCTTTAAAGCTTTCAATCCCAGAGTTCTTGAAAAACTCTAGGATGATTGTAGAGGCAGAAATCCCGGATCCCGTCGGAGAAAGGCTTCTCTTCACGTTTAAACACTTGGGCCGCATTACTGAATCGCGGCTGATCCCGGAAGAGCTAGCGGAAAACCCATCACTCGAGGACCTGGAAAGGTTTCTCTCCATTAAAAAACTCCTTGGATAGGAGGTGGTTTTATGCTTAAAGAGTTTTTGAAGGCTAAAGCCGCCTACGTCGTGGCCAAGGCCGCGTATGAGGATGCTAGGGAAAAAGCGTCGAAGGCGAACAGGCGCCTCGACGAGCTTTTAGACGCCGGGCTAATAACCGCTGACGAGTGGGCTGAAAGGACGGCGGAAAACGACTGTGAAATGGGTGTCGTTGAGGCGCTTCAAAAACTGATCGAGGCTGAAAACAGGCTAATTGAGGTCGGGAGACGCCTGCTGGAGGAGCGTCTTACCGGCGAGGAGGCCGCGGAAATAAGCGAAGTTTGGAACTGCAAGCTCGCATCAGTTCGCAAAAAGGTTGTGGATGTGTTGCTGAGATGGGACCCGAGCTTGTGAGGGGGGGCAGAACCGCCGCTGGGAAATTCGGATGGTTTGAAACAGCAAGGGCTGCCGTTGGGAGTGATGGCTGCTGCAGACTCCCTCTTTTTCCCTTTAAGCTTCAACAACCCCTTGTTTTTTGAGTCGCAGTTGCGTCTCTCAAACCTGGGCTTCAAGGGGCGAGGCGGGGGAGCCCCACGGCCCAGAAGAACCCGCCAAAAAGATGTAGGGAGGTGATGTATGTGTTAGTGCAGGAAAAGGTGGGTGAAGCGCGCTCGACCAAAAAACAAAGGGTTTTGACGCAGGGCTTCCTCATAGATGTCGACGTGCCTTCTGAGGAGAGGCTTGCGATGCACGTCGACGTTTCAGGGATGAGCGATGCCGTGCACATGGAGTGGGTCAGGAACCTTCAAGACCTCTTAAGGATGGTGGACGTCAACTACAAGGTTGCGGTTACGGGTAAACGTGATGAAAAACAGCTTCTGAGGAGGCGCAGCGTGAGGGTTCGCTACATTAAGGATGAGGCTGGGCGCCAAGTTAAAGTTGCGACGTTCCACCCGTACCCGAGCATGCTCGTCAACCGCCTTAAGAACATAAGGCACAGGGTCTACGAAGTGCTCAACGAGAACTGCCTCATACTCCAAGAGGAGCGAATAGGAAGGTTGAAGCGCAAGCTCTACTTCCTGCCATCAAGCTTGGCGCCCGGGGTCATGGCGAAAATTGAGGAGTTGAACAGCCAGCTGCGGGAGCTAACTCAGGACATAGCTGAGTTTGAGGAAAGCGGCCACTTCGCCGACATAATGGAGCACGTGGCCAAAACGGGCGTTGAGCCGAACTTCAGGGCAAACCTGGCCCCGATAAGGGTTTCGCCTGTTCCGCTGAGCCTCTCAAAGGACTTCTTCATGCAGTATCTCGAGGAGGAAAAACGCAGGGCGCTGCTTGAAATCGATGAGAAAAAGAAGGCTGGCCTTGCAGCGCTGGAGAGGGAGTTCGAGCGCAGGCGCGCGGAGATGATTGAGGGGCTGAAGCGCGACCTGCAGGATAGGTTCTCCGTTGTTTTGGCGATGGCCGAGGAGGCTGTGAAGGCGGCGTTGGAGGGCAGGAGGGCGGTCAGCCGGTCCGCGGCAAAAAAGCTCAAACAGCTGGCCAGCCTGATAGAAAGCGTGGGCGTGGAGTTCGACGAAAAGCCCTTCAACGCCTTGGGCGATGTTCTGTCGGCAGCCAGCTCGAAGAACATTGAGGCCATGAAGGCGGCGGTAAACGAACTCGTTGAAAGCCTCGGGATTCAGCCATCTGGCGACCCGGTTAGAGACATGGGCGTGGCGTCGAAGGCTGTGCGCGGGAGGTCGGTTCTGCTGTTCACGGTGGAGTGAGCCGATTGGAAAGAAAGGGGGTGATGTTATGTCGGACAGGAGCTATTCGAGGATGAAGAGGGTTTGCAGAGGCTGCGTTTTCTGGGACGGCGAGTCGTGCTTGAACGAAGAGATGCCTGACGACTACTGGGCAGGGCTGGTGACCGGGACAAGGGACGCTTGCGACTTCAAGGTAGCCGTGATAAGGAGGAGGCGGGCGAAACAGCAGGTGGAGTGAAAAGGTGACGGGAGGGTGAGCAGAGAGCGCGAGGCGGAAGCGCGCTACGGCGGAAGGCCAAAGTTTTGGGGCGGCTCACCGTGAGTTTCGAAGGCGTTTCCCAAGCTTTGAACAAGCTTGTCAAGTCGGTTGCCGAAGTGTACCGGGGCTACCACCAGTACACCATGATTGAAGCCGTGTTCAGCGGTCTGCTCATTGGCGAGCCCGTCCTGCTCATAGGGTCCCACGGAAGCTTCAAAACTTCGATGGCGAGCTTCATAGGCAAGCTCTTCGATAAACCCGTCGTAGTCGTGAGGGAGAAAGCTCGTTCGAGGGCTGATGTTGAATCTTTCTTTGAAGGCTTAAGTTCAAAGCTCCGCATCGACTGTGAAAGCCTCATGAGGAACCTCGTGGACGGGGTGAACGTCGAGTACGTGCAAACCGGGGGGCTCCTCTCAATCAACGTCGAAGTCGACGTTGTTAAGCACCCGGAAGCGGAGAAGCTCGGCGAGGTGTTGAGGAAGCCGATAAGCGTCTTCAGCATGCAGGTCAACGACCAGATGGATCCAGAGGATATTTTGGGCTACGGCGTAGACCACCCTGCTGTCTTAGGCATGAAGCCGCCCCACGCCGTGAAGGCGGGCCGCTTTGCAGGAGCTGACTTCATATGCTTGGACGAGATCTTCGGCTGCCCCAGGCTCCTCTCAAAGCTCCACCACGCCCTTAACGAGAAGCTCGTTGACACAACGGTTGGCCCAGTTGAGGTTAGGCCGCTTGGCATAGTGCTCTGCACAAACCCCTTCACCAAATACTACGGCACACAGGTCGCAGTTGCGAACTTTGCGACTCTAGATAGATATGCTCTGAGCGCCAGAAGCCTTCCGCCGAGCGTCCAGGAAATACTTGTGATGGTTGAAAGGTGGAAGGGGCTGAAGCTGAAGAAGAGGGCTCCGGTCGAGCTGATCTATGAGGCAAGGAAGCTCATGGAGGAGGTTTCCGTTCCGGAGGAGTTCATGGTTTTCTGCCTAGGGCTCGTAAGCCACCTTTCAAGGTGCTACTTCTCAACGGCCAAGGGAAAGAGGGCTGAGGAGTGCAAGGACCCGTTTGAAACCGAGAAGGATTGCTCTCTATGCATATACAAAGATTATCCATGCGGCATCGCGAACATCGGCAAAGTCAGAACGACAATAAGGCTTCAGCAGGCCATGAAGGCCCACGCGTTCATCAACATGAGAAGGGAGGCTTCGGAGGAAGACCTCTCCTTCGCCCTGCTCTCGGTTCTGCCACACCGCCTGTCTTGGAACGATGCGGAGTTCCTCTCGCAGCATGGAAGCCCCTTCACGGCTACGAAGGCCCTCATAGAACGGTACGCCCAGCTCTTCGT
>Ga0209080_1000577_pt1 | contig 23659 bp, 27 predicted proteins | sample JNZ110809AmetaG_FD_184123 | JGI IMG/M metagenome (GOLD analysis project Ga0209080, IMG submission 184123) | Hot spring microbial communities from Jinze hot spring, China to study Microbial Dark Matter (Phase II) - JNZ 110809A (SPAdes) (version 3) ...
AAAACGCACTAAACGATTTAGTGGTGCAGCTTAGCGGTAGAGAGATTTAAGGCGGCTAGCTCAGGTGTGTTCCCGTGAGAACTCGAAGAGCGTTCCGAGAAGCGGTAGAAACGATCGTGCTGGTAGCCGTGACTTTGATTCTAGCCTTTATTGTAGCTCCTCGCGTATTTTCAACAGATGTTCCACTAGCTGTGGTTGCCAGTTACAGCATGGAGCCGGCGCTTAGATTAGGTGACTTGATAGTAGTCAATGGTGCTAAGACGCCCAGCGTGGGCGATGTAATCGTTTACGTAAGCCCTACGAGCGGCTTAATCGTCCACCGCGTAATAAAGGTGCAAGAAACCCTGCGCGGGACGGAGTTTATTACAAAGGGTGATGCAAACCTCGCACCTGACGCGGAACCCGTTCCAGCACAGAGGGTTAAAGGGCGTGTGGACATTGTAATACCTTACATCGGCGTCGTGAGGCTCGCCTTTGAGAGGCTTCTACAGGGGCTAAGAGGGTTCTAAAGGAGCCTGCTACAACGCCTACGCGTAAAAACGGTGAGCAAATACGATGTCTACGATAAGCTTATAGAGGGTATTTAAGGCTTTTAAAGCCGTGGCTGAAAGAGGCAAAGAGTCAAAGCCGACATACCGTATCGAGAATGTAGTAGCTTCTGTCACTTTGAACCAACGCTTAAACCTCGAGAAGATTGCTGAGCGGGTCCCTAACGCCGAGTACTCTCCGGAGCAGTTTCCAGGGCTAGTACTTAGGATCAATAAGCCGAAGACAGCGACTCTCGTTTTCTCTAGCGGAAAGATGGTGTGCACAGGTGCTAAGTCTGAGAAGGAGGTGCGCAAAGCCGTCAATGCCATCATATCGCTTCTGAAGAGCTATGAGATAGACGTTAAAGGTGAACCGATCATCGAAATCCAGAACATAGTCGCTAGCGCGAACTTGAAGGCCCTCGTCGATCTGGAGAAGGCGGCGAACCTTCTTGAAAGCAGTATGTACGAGCCCGAGCAGTTTCCCGGCCTAATCTATCGTATGGACGATCCAAAAGTGGTGCTGCTTATCTTTTCAAGCGGAAAAGTTGTGTGTACTGGAGCTCGTAAAGAGGACGAGGTAAAGGAAGCGATAAATAAACTCTACAATACATTGAAGGAAATAGATGCTCTAATACTCGAGTGATCAGGTGGGGGAACATGCAAGAGGAGTTCGTACTAAGAGAGTTCATTCCCAAGGATCTAGACGAAGTCATAAAAATTAACCGTGAAAATCTACCCGAGAATTACCCCCAATTCTTCTTTAAACTTCATTACGAAAACTTCCCTCGAGCCTTCCTTGTAGCGGAGCATAAGGGCAAGATAGTCGGCTACATCATGTGCCGTGTAGAGACGGGGAAGCTCTATACGAAGAGCGGTTCGGGGAGGCAGGGCCACATTATTTCAATTGCTGTGATTCCTGAAATGAGACGGAAGGGTATAGGGGCGAGTTTGATGCTGAAAGCAATGGAAGCGCTACGTACGTACTACTCCGTTGACGAGTATTACCTTGAAGTGCGGGTATCTAATACGCCAGCAATAAATTTATACAAAAAGCTCGGTTTCATGCCTGTGAAAATCATTAAAGGTTACTACCTTGATGGTGAAGATGCTTACTTGATGGCAAGGCCAGCTCTTGAGAAACCCTAAGCGCGGTAAAGCAACCTAATAAGCGAAATATTTTTATAGAAGTGCAAAAGGGAGACCCCCGAAGCGATATGAGTCAGGCGATACCTGTCCTTATCCTCAAAGAGGGTTCGCAGAGAACGACAGGCCGTGACGCTAGAAGAAGCAACATATACGCGGCCCGGGTTATAGCTGAGGCCCTCGCAACATCGCTGGGGCCGAGGGGGATGGACAAGCTGCTGATTGACTCCTTCGGTAACGCTACGATAACCGGCGATGGTGCGGCTATTCTGAAGGAAATGGAGGTCCAGCATCCAGCTGCCAAAATGCTCGTGGAAGTGGCTAAAGCGCAGGACGATGAAGTGGGCGACGGCACTACGTCGGTGGTCGTCCTGGCCGGTCAACTACTCGTAAGAGCTAGTGAGCTGATCGACCAGGAGATTCACCCAGCAATTATTGTGGAAGGCTTCGAGAAGGCGATGGAGCACGCCTTGAAAGTGATCGACGAAATCGCTGAGACTATTCACCCGCTCGACAGGCAAGTGCTGAAGAACATTGCATCCACAGCATTGAGTAGTAAGATAGTTGCTGAGTACCGCGACTTCCTCTCTAACGTTGTTGTCGATGCTGCCCTTCAAGTTGTGGAGGAGAAAGACGGTAGGTACGACCTGTCGCTGGACAACGTAAAGGTCGAAAAGAAGAAGGGCGAGTCACTCATGGAGACCTCTCTAATCAAAGGCATTGTTCTCGACAAGGAAGTCGTCCACCCGGCCATGCCCAAGCGCGTCGAAAAAGCGAGGATAGCCCTCATTGACGCGCCTCTTGAGGTTGAGAAGCCAGAGTGGACGACCAAAATTAACGTTACGAGCCCCGACCAGCTGAGGCAGTTCCTTGAGCAGGAAGCAACAATCCTCAGGAGCATGGTGGAGAAGATTAAGGCTGCTGGTGCGAATGTGGTGATCTGCCAGAAGGGTATTGACGACTTGGCTCAGTACTACTTGGCGAAGGCTGGCATCCTAGCAGTTAGGAGAGTGAAGAAGAGCGACATGGAAAAGCTAGCGCGAGCCACCGGAGGCAAGATCGTAACCAATGTTGACGATATTAGCCCCGATGTGCTGGGTTACGCGGAGCTGGTTGAGGAGAGGAAGGTGGCTGACGAGAAGATGGTTTTCGTCGAAGGCTGCCCCAACCCCAAAGCCGTCAGCATCCTAGTCAGAGGGGGCGCTGAGCACATTGTAGATGAAGCTGAGCGAGCTGTACACGATGCTCTAAGCGTCGTTAGGAACGTGATCAGGGAGCCCAAGATAGTTGCTGGAGGTGGAGCGGTGGAGATTGAGCTGGCCCTCAGGTTGGCGGAATTCGCCCGCAAGCTACCGAGTAAAGAGCAGCTAGCTGTTCTTAAGTATGCAGAGGCTCTTGAAGTGATCCCCGCTATACTGGCTCAGACGGCGGGCATGGAACCGGTCGATGTAATTACGGAGCTTAAGAAGCGGCACAGCGAAGGTGAGAAATGGGTGGGCGTCGACGTGATAAACAGCAAGATTGCGGACATGTTCAAGCTGAACATTATAGAATCGGTATTGGTTAAGAAGCAGGTCGTAAAGTCAGCTACTGAAGCAGCGGTAATGATAATGAGAATCGATGACATCATTGCAGCAGCTCCGCCAAAAGAGAAGAAGGGTGAAGAGAAGAAAGAGAGAGAGGAAGAGGAATCAGGAACTAGCAGCTTTGATTAGATCCTTCCCCTCCGCTATAAATTATGAAGGTTTTTATATCCCCCTTTCACCCGCGCCGAGTGTGCCAACGGGTTTTTCGATCCGGATAGGACCTCCCTGGCTCACAAGATACGAGAAAGCTCGAATCATAGGCGCGAGAGCCCTACAGTTGTCACTGGGAGCGCCACCGCTAGTTCCAGTGGAAGAGTTAGGGCTAAAAGACCCCATCGAGATCGCTGCATTGGAGCTTAAGTTAAAGTTTCTACCGATGGTGATTAGGAGGTGGACCTTAAGCGGAGATTACCAGGACATCCCCCTTAGCTATCTTGAAATCAGATAGGTTCCTTTCTGATCCTAAGTGTTCCTTTAGCTATCTCTACTTCCATTAGATCGCCTATCGTAGGACGATCTATCAAGCGTTCCCATTCCTCCTCCGTCAAGTAAAGGGAAAGACGTGGCAACCGTGCTTTCCCGGCTACGCCGAAAAACGGCATAGCGCGAAGTATCTGAGAAACGATGGGGGCCAGCTCTCGCGCAATTTCGGATTGATCAGTTGTTGCTACTACAGCCCCTGGCGTTTCTCGCTCCTCCGTCAAATCCACCTTAACTACTCTCTCCCCCCACGGTGTATCAACTATTGAAATATTCGTCACGATCGCCCTAAAGCGCACGCTCGAGCCTTCTGCCACAGGTCTTCAGTTCTTATCCGCTTAAATGTATTCTCACTCGTATTTGAAAAAATATTTAAAGCTAGGTTGCTTTTTAACGAGATCTGCATGTCGGAATTTGATGAATGGTTACGCAGAACAAGAAGGCTATTCGAGGAGATGGACAGGCTAATAGACGAAATGATGAAGGAGAGCTTCGAAACCTTCAAGAGCGGAAGGAGGGTGATTGGACCCTACTACTACGGCTTCTCCGTTACGATTGGCCCCGACGGAGTCCCACGCGTCAAGGAGTGGGGAAACATTAGACCTGGCGTCCGGCCTCGCATAGCGGAATCTATTGAGCCATTCACGGATGTGATCGAGGAAGAAGACATTGTACGCGTAATCGTAGACATCCCGGGCGTGGAGAAAGAGGATATATCCGTAGAGGTCACTGAGACAGAGATCAGAATCTCTGCTGAAAGAGGTGAACGAAAATACTTCAAGTCAGTTAAACTACCTGCTAGGATTCGCCCAGAAACGGCAAAAGCTAGCTACAAGAATGGTGTGCTAACAATTACCGTAGAAAAAGTGGAAAAAGGTAAGAAACCATCAGGAGTAAAAGTGAAAATAGAATAATTTCTAACATTAAAAAACTAATAAAGCATAAAATAGTTTTTATTTTGTACGACTTTTCATTCTGCTCCGTAAAGGATAAAAGAATAGGGTAGAGGAGGGCCTGCCAAAAACCAGAGGTGCCGGTGAATGGCCGAAGAAAGCAGCATCTTGATAGGGCAGAAGTCGGTTATGAACTACGTACTAGCAACCGTGATACAGTTCAACCAGGGAGCTAAGCGCGTTTCTCTCAAAGCTAGAGGGAGAACGATATCGAAGGCTGTCGATGCGGCCGAAATCGTGAGAACCCGGTTTCTTGCGGGGCAGGTCGACATCTCCGCTATCAAGATAGGCAGCGAAAAGGTCGGCGAACCAGGCAAGGAAAGAATCGTGTCAACGATCGAGATAGTGCTTGAAAGGAAGCTCTAAGAAGTAAACATAGCCAACCAAAAACATTTATTTTAATTCATTATTTTAGGAGTGCTTGAATATTTTACTCTCCTTTCGCCCACAGTTTATAAACAGTTATCCAAAGTAGGATAATAGTTGCGCCGGAAAGAACCAATGAGATCTGCTGAAGGTTTGTCCCGCTGACACTCACCATGTACAGATTCACTAAGAGCGTCATTGTAATGTAGCTGACAAGTATTCTCAAAGCTCTAAGCTGCTGCTTTAACCCACGATCCCTAAACGCCACTACGATAGCAATCGTAAGTGTTAGACACGCAACTGAGTTGAGTAGAGGTATGAGTTCGACGAGGCTCACCGCTCACACCTCCATGTCGATAAAATCTGGTTTTCGATCAAGCGATACGATAGGGACGCATATCCACCCGGCCCTAACCCCTATGAGGCTCTCAACTCTCTCCCCATTTTCATCAACTTTGATGGCAAGATACTTGCCTTTCAGCGGCACGTCCTGCTCCACGTAGTAGAGGATAGGTATCCCATAGTATCTGTAGTAATCTCTGAAAGTAGCGAAAAGACCGTAGTAGTGCTTACCGTTATGGTTAAAGTGGATGAGATACACGGAGCTGGTCATCGTCACCAACGCTGAGGCTAACCTGGCCAAGTCCGATATACTACTTAACTTTATGCACACAGCTTTCTCGCCAATCATTGCGACACCCTTGACCTGGGTGGGAGTTTATCAATGACGACTGGCTCACCCTTCTTTAAGCCCTTAAGGTTATCAAGATGGCTAGTAACTTTACCGATTAAGGTCGACTTGAAACGTATTTTCTCCACGTCGTTTAGCACGACAGCGATGCTGTTTGTGTAGGGTATTACGATAACATCGCCCTGCTTAGCCGATACGTAAAGGTCTTCGAGGAGAACTCTAACTCCTAATGTAAAGTATACAGCGTATGAATCAAGAGTGTAGGCTCTAGCCTTCGCTGGGAGAATCGCAGATATGATCTCAAAATTAAGTGGGGCCCAATCACGGTAGACTTCGGCTTCTACTACAGTTGAACCGTTCAACCTTTTCACAGTTATGCGTAGGTTGGACATAACGCATGAGGATATACGAGCAGGTATTTTTAAACGATTCCGCCCACCAGCAAGTTTATTAACGTTGGGATCCCTCTCCTACCGCATGGGAATTTCTCTATCCGATTTTAAGGATCCACGTGACGCGCTAAAGGCACTTGAAAAGAGGCGGGCCGAGCTTGAGAAGGAGTTGGAATCCCTCATAAAAAGACGCGAGCGTGGCGAGATAGGGGAGGAACAGTTTGAAGAACTTAGGGTGAAGCTGGAAAGGGAATTCATCGAGGTTATGGATAGAATAGCACAGTTGCGATTCATCGTTGGTGGAGGCTTCTAGGATTACTTTCACCTATATCTCATGCAATCCGCTTTAAATACTCCCCCCATTTTAATTATAGGTCTAGCATGGCGGGGACCACGCTCGATCCGAGAAGGGCGTTATCCGCGTACGGCGAAGACTACGGTACCCGCTACTTTAAGTACGGACCGTTAATGGAGCGCAAACCGCGCATAATGGAAAGTGTCGGTTTGTTCCTCGAGGAGAGCCACCTTTTGAAGATGTACGGAGTTGAGAAGCAGCTTGTAGTGGGCGATGAGGTGAAGAAGTTCCTAGGAGCTAAGAGCACTGTCGCACGCAATCTCGTCTACCCTCTTACGGACGGTGAGGTCAAGAGGGATGATGAACGAGGCTGGGCAGTTATAGCGGAGCTCACTAAAAAAGGATTTGATCAGTTCGGGGAATTAAAAGAAAAAGAGGGTTTTGACGGCTTTTACGTCACAGCCGCCCTCTCCGCGATAGCGCCAGAGTACATGAGTGAAAAGCTGCTCAGCATACATGGTAGGGTTGATCGGGAGACGGGGCTCATTAAGGCTTTCACAGTGATACCGCAGCCCCTGGCTGTCGCAATAGCCGAGAAGGAGATATCCTGCGTAGTCATAGAATCGGGACACGGTAACACCCAAATCACGCCGATCCATACCTACCCTCTAAGAGAAGCTGTTGTCGCGCTGTACAGGGGAGGCGCTGAGGCGGACGCTATATCAGCTGAAGTGCTGAAAGATCTTGGCTACGGTGACTTAGCGAGTGATGAAGCTGTAGTGAGGAAGTTTAAGGAGGAAGCTGGGCTTATTCCTGCGGATTTTAACACCGCTGTGAAGAAAGCGAAGGAGGATCCGGAGAGGTTTAGGTGTAAAGTAAGGTTATCAGCGCTCACCGAGATCGATATGGAGGATAAAGGGTGGCTGAGGTTCCTCATTGGAGAAGTGGTGTTTAATCCATCACACGAGGTTTACGAAAGTTATAGAAAGAGGGGTGTACTCAACATAAGGGATGCCAGGCTTGGCGACGAGACGATTGAGGGCTCTCTCCCGCTGGATGAAGCTATCGTAAGGTCCATTCGTAAAACGCCTACGTCACTACACGACACGCTCCTCAGCAAGATGATTCTCAGCGGTGGAAACTTTCAGTGGAAAGCCCCTGAGAACTTAAGGGACGTGGCCGTCCCCTCACCAGTAAAGGTAAAGCGACTCCTGACTGAACGGCTCGGCAGCACGATTAGCGTCGACGTGCGCTTAACGCAGGATCCACAGTTCTCCGTTTGGAAAGGCTGCGTGGTGTGGAGCTTGGCGCTACCCGATAATTACCTATGGAACGAAAGGAGGGGTGAGGGATGGTTCAAGAGAGGCGTTCACTTCTAATCGACTTTCTCAGGAAGTACTTTCAAGAAAAGGGATATAGTGAAACAACGCCCTTAGAGGGCTTAGACTTGGTCTTCGCGAGCGGCCGAAGAACAGTCGGAGTGAAGCTATTGTCTTACTCGAGCAACCCCGTAAAGGATCAGAAGGCGATTAGAAGCTTCATGTATCGTCTGCTGAGGGAGAAGCCATGCGATGAGATTTTCTTCGCCACAGAGGAGATACGGTATAGCCACCTGCCCCGATTTGAGGAATTCAAGGAAAGTGGGATCGGTCTACTGAAGGTTTTGGAGGGTAGGATTGAGGTAGCCGTACCTGCTAGACCTTTTGAGGATGTAAGCGGCTTAACGGAGCGAGGTAGACTTCCCGCCATAAGGGATGGCACTCCAGCAACCGTCTTATCGTTTCCAGAGGAGATTCTGTACAAGGAACTTGAGAGAAAAGTAGTAGAGCTGATAGAACAGAAGATAACTGAGCACTTGACCAGGAAGGTACAGGCTACTACCATTCCCCTCGAGGTTTCCTCAGAATCTCAGGTTGCGAAATCCAAAGTACAGAATGGAGATAGAGGCAGAGACTACACCGATTCTGGCTTTCGAGAGGGTACTGCACTCCAGGACGTGGATTTTCTTAAGGGAAACCCGTGGCTTGTAGAGTTAATGAAAAGAGGAGGCGAGTAACCCTCGGGGAATCGGCGCATGACTGAAAGGAGAGGGTCGACGGAGATCATTATTTACGATGAGCTTCTCCGTTTATTAAGAGACGCGTTGAAAGAGAGTCCTGAGACCTACGAGCTTGCTGAAAAACTGGTAAAGGCCTACAGGGATCAGGGACCCCGAGGCATCAGAGAGGAAATTAGAAAATTGGTTGCTGAGGTGTTGAGTAGTGCCTCTGAAGCTTAAGAACCTAGAAGTTGAGGGTTTCAGAGCCTTTGACCGTAGGATTTCAATCGAACTTAGTGATGATCTTACGGTAATTTTCGGTCCTCCCGGGTCTGGTAAAACATCACTTGTGAGAGCCTTGGAATTTGCTCTTTTCGGGATGACTCGAGAATTACCATCGAGAAATCTCAGGAAAGAGGATTTGATCAATGACTTCTGTGAAGAAGCGAAAGTTCGAGCAGTTCTCACAGATGGGGGCACAGATATCTGCATAACAAGAACACTCGGTAGAACTGGACGAACTTCTCTCGTTGTTACTGTTGGTAACAACGAATTTCACGATGACGTGGCAGAGAGGTACTTGCAGTCGAAGCTCGGTTGCTCATTCGATGAGTTCGTAACCGAGTATTCGCTAGGCTACCAGGAACTATACACACTTCTTCACGCTCCACCAGCTGAGCAAGGAAGGCTGTTCGATGTTCTGCTGGGAATCAGCGAACTAGAAAAACTCCACAGAGAGATCAGTTTAAAGGATGTTAAAGATGCTCTAAAAAGTTTAGAGGAAGAGGAGCGTAGGTTGGGTAGTGAATCAATTCTTGAAGAGCTGCCAAGGTTGAAAAGTAAGTATGCTGAACTGATCAAAAGGAGGGATGAGTTACAGGCGGAGTTAGATAAGCTTGAAGCGAAGAAGAGGCTGCTTGAAGAGGAGTACAGCGCGCTCCAAGCTAGCAGCAAAGAGGTGGAGAAGCTTCGATTAGAGGCTGAAAAGCTTAGAGAGCAACTGAAAGTCTTCGAAAGCGAGAAACCAGTCAAGTTTATCGAAGTCGACCACGACTACGTCTTAGAGTTAGCAGAGAGTATGAAGACTAGTTTATGCAGTCTGCTTGAAGAATGTTTTCTTGGAGAAGAGGCGAACCTGGTCCGAAGTTTCGAAGTATCGATAAATAACATTGCATCTTTTATCGAGATGTTTAAGCGTTTCGTAGCAAAGATCAACGAGGAGTGTATTTTACGATTAAATTATGATATTCATAATATAAGGTATAGAATAAACTATATGGAGAATTATATAAAAAAGCTAGAAGATGATTTGGGGAGTTTTGAATCTAAAATTGAAAAAATGAAAAATTCACAAATAGAATATGAAAAATTAATAGAAAAGTACGGTGATATTTCTACAATAGTTAGAAAAATAGCCCAACTTGAAATTAAACTAAAAGCCATTCAACGCGAAGAGAGTAAATCACAATGCATACATGCGATTCAAGAGGAGGTAATGGAGAGCTTGAAAACGCAAAATGTTGTTAAATGCCCTGTATGTGGAAGTGAAGTCATTAGTTTTAGTTCGCTTCCTGAAATAGCTCCGCCTGAGAGCGTAAGTCTTCAGCGTGAAAAGTTGGAGAGATCTTTAGACGAGCTGAGAGATGTAGAGCGGAAGCTAAGGGAGCTCGAGTATAGGCTTAGGCTGCTGTCAGATTATGAAAAGAGGAAAAACGAGTTGGAGAGTGAGCTAGAGAAGGCGCTTGATGAGCTGGGGGAATTGAGAATGAACTTGGATGAGCTCGAAGAGCGTATGAGTATATTGAGAAACAAATTAGTAGAATTGACAAAAGGTTATAATCAATTAGAAAATCTTTACAGAAGTCTCCGCTACTTTGAGCTTAGGGAAATGCTAAGGAAAGTTGAGAACCGGTTGAGAGAGCTGGGATACGAAGAAGCGAGAGTGCGAAAAGTTGCTGAGGATCTCGTCAAAATCAAAGAAGCTATTTCTGCAAACAGAGAGTTGCTGAAGGAGCTCGATCGTCAAGAAAGCGAAATGGCTCGGAGGATGAGGGAGTACGAACTCGTTAGTGCTAAGTTAAAGGAGTTACGCGACAAACGGGGGAGGCTAGAGCTGGTTTACAACCGTCTTGAACGTATCAAGAGGGCTCTCTCCGATACGCACGTAACTTTGCGTCGAAGCCTAGCCGAAAAACTCTCAAGTATTATATCGAAGTTTTTTGTCGAGCTTGATCTGAGTATGCAGTACGATGCGGTGCTCATAAGCGTTGAGAGCCACTGGGCTCAAAGCGGGAGGGGTAGGTACGTTGCATTTGTAAAAAGGCGAACCGATGGGAAGATAGTTCCTGTTGCGACACGCTTAAGCGACGGCCAGAAATCCATCTTCGCTCTATCCCTTTTCCTCGCCGCTAGGTTGCTTAAGCTTGGAAACTTGGCCTTCCTCGTTTTAGATGATCCAGTTCCAAACGTTGATGAAAGCACTCATGTAGTGCTAGCTAAAACATTACTAAAGTTCAGCCCAGATGTCCAGGTTATATTGACTACTCAAAGCAGAAGCGTTGCAGATGAAATCGCGCGGCTAGCGAAGGTCGTAGACTTGTACCAACGGCATGCGTCCAACGAAGCTCATTGAGTAGAATCAAATTTAAAAGACAAAGCTCACACGGCTGGAAGGTGCGATACGATGGTGCGGGTGTATACCTGCAGCTTCTGTGGGCATGAAATACGGCCAGGCACAGGCCTATGGTACGTGAGAAACGATGGGGTTATACTGCGTTTCTGCTCAAGCAGGTGCTTCAAGTATGCGATTAAGCTGCGAAAGGATCCCTCTAAGCTTAAATGGACTGCGCTTTATGGCAAAAAGAGCGAGCTTCGAAGAACCGCCTTGCACTCATAGAGCACAAAAGGTATTAAAGGCTTGCACGAACACCCTTTCAGCCCCGGTCGTATAGTCTGGCCCAGTAACCCACATTAGCTGGATTGCCGGCCTGTCGAGCCGGAGAGCGGGAAACCGCACGGAAAACCCGGGTTCAAATCCCGGCCGGGGCGCCATCCCTCCCCTATGCTCCCTCCGTTGCCGCTGGCGCTTAAAGGTTTCAACTAATATTAGGAAAAGGGGTGAACGATTATACCAGTGCTTTCGTATGTTAATTCTCAACCGGCAGTTTTCTTTTTCAGTCAGTCGAGTAAAGGGGGGTACTCTCTTCAAGATCTATCGTTACTTTTGTTAACTCCTCTGCTACTTCTGTCCCGTAATCTTCTAGGAGAATGAGCGCTGCGGCTTTCGGCGGTATAATCCCCCGCTCGGTGATAATGGCGTCTATGTATTCAGGTGGGGTAACATCAAAGGCCGGGTTACGAACCTTAAGATTGGTAAGCTTTAACAGTGTATACGTAGGCAGAACCTCTTCTGCACCTCTTTCCTCTATCTCTACCAGCTCCCCAAGGATCGTTGCTGGGCTGAACTTGTACGTTTCAGTGGCCACGTAGAGCTTGACTCCTGCTTCATATGCGGCGAGAGCGATCAGTGACGTCCCGATCTTGTTCACTACAGCACCGTTAGCCGTAACCGTGTCAGCACCAACTACAACTTTGTCGACGTCCCTGATGAAGTATCTCACGGCCGAATCCGGGATGAGAGTGGTGGGGACTCCCGCGTCAACCAACTCTCGATAACTCAGCAATCCCTGGAACTTCGGGCGTGTCTCTGTAGCGTAGGCTACGATATTTTTCCCCTTTCTGTACGCCGTCTTTATGATAGACAGGGCCGCCGAACTGTTGCAGTGCGTTAAAACAGTGTCTCCGTCCTCGATGAGACGAGAGCCGATCTCCCCTATGATTCTAACCGCGTTAAGGGACGAATCTATGAAGTTGTCTGCAGCTTTCACGGCTATCTCAACCCCTTCTTCACAGCTGCTCGCTCTACGGACTTTGTTCATCACGTATCTAACCGCGTTATGGAGGGATACCGCGGTGGGCCTAGTAGAGGTTAGTATCTGAGCGCTATGCCTCATGTACGTAAGGTAGTCGTCTAGGGATGACCCCTGGTACTCTAGCGCCGCTACCTTCATCGCGTAAGCCGCTGCTCTCGCGATCCTACCCGCTCCTCTCACGCGCATGTCCCTGATCAACTGTGCTATCTTTAGGACTTTAGGCGATGCTTTCACCCTCCTACCACCTCCACTAATTTTTCGAGACGAGAAATCAAATCGTGAACTTCGGTAGGCCATCCGTGAAGTTCGCGTACAAGCAGGATCACTGCCTCTGGAGCCACTACGCCTTTCTCAGTGATTATGGCATCGACGTACCGGGGTGGTGTCACATCGAAAAGTGGGTAGCACACGTTCAGATCCCTCCTCTTTTCGAGCCCTGGTAAAAGGCTCACATCTCTCATTACGGGGAGTTTTACAAGCTCCCCGAAGATCGTCTCTGCGGAGAACTTGTGCGTCGTGGTGAGTACGAAGGTTCTAACTCGAGCTTCATTGGCGGCGAGAGCGATCAACGATGTTCCTACCTTGTTCACGACAGCGCCGTTGGCCGCTATTGCTTCAGCACCTGTTACCACCATATCCATCTCCTTCATGAAGTGCCTCACCGACGAGTCCACGATCAGCTCAGTTTCAATGCCCATCTCGCTCAACTCTTGCGCCAATCGAATGCCCTCACCACCGGGCCTTGACTCAGTGACGAAAGCGCGTACTCGCTTTCCCTCCGATTTCAGCCGGGAAAAGAGCATCTTTACCACTCTGCTGTAGGAGCAGGTTAACAGAGATGCGTTCTCGCGCACGCGCCGGGCACCCAGTGTAGCAGCCAGGCTTATCGCGTTTTCTATCTCTCTTCTCATGGCGCCAACCCCCTCCTCAACCATCTTTGCCACCTCGCTTTTCGAAGCCCCCATCCTCATGCCACTCTCAATATAGTCCAGCATTCTCTTCATCACGTTGAACAACATTATCGAAGTTGGCCTCCTATCAGCGACGTACTTTAACGCCGCCAGCAAATCCTCGAGGGCCTCCCGCGTGCTGGATGCTTGCTCAAATACTTCTTGTACCGCATGAAGAGCACGAAATGTCGCATCTGTTGAGCTGTAGACCTTGAACTCCCCAATATCTAGAAAAGCCTCATGTATTCGCGACATCAGAGGGTACTTGTCGATTCACATCTTTAAAACCATTTCTACCTTAATGGAAATTGTTCACAGGAGCGCTTACACCCGCTGTATTACGTTCGAGTAGACGACAAACAGTTTCGTGAAACATCGGTCGGAACACAGAGGAGTAAAGAATCTTGCTGTAAGGGCTTAGCAACGATCTAAATAAGTCCTTCAGCTATGGCTTACGGGCAAAAACAATGTACCCAGTATGACCGATCATGCGAACCTCGGGTCTAGTTTCACCCCGTTTAACCTTAAAGTTCCTTAACAGTAGTTCGACGGTTTCAACCATTATGAAACCTTTTGCAATGGCTTCATCCACGACCCTCTCCACCTGGTTAATTGTTGGCAGGAAGCACGTGAGCGTACCGCCACAGCGGAGCGCGCGGTGGGCATGCTCTATCACATGCCACGGATCCGCCATATCGAGGATCACTGCATCGACCTCTTTCTCCTCGATACCCTCCCTAACATCCTTTTCTTTTATGACGACGTAGTCCAGGAGGCCCACGGCTGCTAGGTTCTCACGCGCGATATCGATGAACTCACGCCTGACTTCATAAGTGTATACCGTACCGGTTGGCCGTACGAAGTGTGCTAGAAGAGCCGTTAAGCATCCAGAACCGGTTCCTGCCTCAACGACACGCGAACCCGGACCAACACCGCACCGTAAAATAATCAGAGCGGCATCCTTGGGGTAGATTACTTGGGTACGCCGCGTGAAACCGCGGTAAACGATATCCAGTAGAGTGGGATGAACGAGCCTGAGGTGGACTCCCAGATGCGTTGTCACCTCCTCTCCATACTGCCTTCCGATTATCTCCTCAGAATCGATAATCCCCTCGTTGAAGCTGAAGCGTTTCCCTTTTGATACCTTTACGAGGTAGCTGCGCTTTGCTCCGCTGAGAAGCACAAAATCTCCTTCTCTAACCAGACAGTCGTCCACGAGATTGAAGATAGGGGCACGGTTATTATCTTACCTTGGTATAACATCTAAGGCGTACTGGCGCTTTAGGTGGACTGTTGCGAACTTCCTCAGAAGGGTTTAAAAGGAGTGAAGCTGCACCCTCCTTGAAAGATGAGCGATGAAAGGTGAGCGATATGTCGGGTGAGAAGCCGTTTTACGTGAGGTTTGAAGTTCCACCAGAACTGGCTGAGAAGGCTTACGAAGCTATTCGCATGGCAGTGGAGCGCGGAGGAGCGATTAAGAAGGGAACAAACGAAACAACAAAGGCTGTTGAAAGAGGTCTCGCCAAGCTGGTATTGATCGCAGAGGATGTCGATCCGCCGGAGATTGTAGCTCATCTACCGCTCCTTTGCGAAGAAAAGGGAGTACCCTACGTATACGTTCCATCGAAAGCCAAGCTTGGAACCGCGTGTGGACTTCGGGTAGCAGCTGCATCAGCGTGCATAATTGAGCCAGGCGACGCGACTGCCCTCATGAACGAGGTAATCAAAGCTGTTAACGAAATAAAAAGTAAAAAGACTGCATAGGCAAATCTGAAATCACTGGCGAAATGCTGATAAAGCGTTCTCTTAAGCTCGCGGTATGAGCTCGAGGCAGAAATACGCTCAGCCAGCTGACCTGTGGAGCGACGCGATTCCCGCGGAGGTAATCCAGATAGTAGGCAGGACGGGTGTGACAGGAGAGGTAACGCAAGTCAGGGTTCGAGTGCTCGAAGGGCCCGATAAAGGGAGAATATTGACCAGGAACGTCAAAGGGCCGGTAAGGTTGGGCGATATAGTTCTTCTGAGAGAGACGGAGCGCGAAGCTAGGAAGATTACAGCGAGGTAAGTTCGTACGGAAGTAATAGCGTAACTTTACTTCAGTACTTTCGACGCATTATCAACGTAAGTTCTTTCAATATTTCATAGCAAAGGAATAGCACTTACTATAGTGAGAGAGACCGACCATGGTCGCCAGCGAATTATCAAAAACGTTGGTCATAGTGGATGCGCAGATCCCAGTCGTGGTGGTAAGTGATGCCAAAGTACCCGTTAAAACCAGCTCGGGAGAGCAATTATTGAGAAGGGGTGCGCGTCTCGATCTTTCGCTGCGCGAAGCGCTCCCCCTCATAAAGAAAGGAGTGCTCACGCTCGATCCGGAGAGACTCTACAGCTGGCAGGAACTCAACAAAATACGATGGATAGAAAGCAGAGATCTCTCAGCTCCTCAACAACTAGCTGGTGATTTCTATCTAAAGGCTCGATTGACCGTACAACTCTTAGAGAAGAGCTCTGAGGAGAGCAAGAAAGCAGATGTTGCAAAAACCATGTTGGTAGACATCGTGAGGCTCCGATTACAGAAAATCCTGAGAGCTGTTCTAGTCAACCCGGAGTTTAGCAGGGACTTTGCTGAGAGATTGACAATAGAGGAGCGTGCCCTCTACGCACACCTTTGCAAGGTGGTGAGTGACTGGTATTCCTCGATGAAGCAGTTTTTGGAAAGGGGTGACCCGCTTGGTTGAAAGCTTAACCATCGTTGAAGGGATTAACCTGTCAGAGAGGTTCGCGGAGTTCTTCCGCTCGTTTAAGGATGAAAAAGGTGACTACAAGTACAGGGCTCGGATAGCTAGGATGGCTCTTGAAGGGAGTTTGTCGCTAATCGTAGACTTCGACGATCTTCTCTCGTTTGATCCATCACTGGCTGAAAGACTTGTAGAGAACCCGCGTTTAACTATCAAAGCCTCAGTTGACGGGTTGAAGGAGGTGATGAAGGTTGAGAACGCTGAGTACCTAACGCGCGTGACGGATCTCTTCGTTAGGGTTCGTAGGTTACCCGAGAGCCTTAAAGTACCGATTAGGAAGGCCAGGGCTACCCACCTGGGCAAGTTAATCGCCGTAGAGGGAATAGTGACTAAGCTCTCTCCTGTCAAGCAGCTTCTCTTGGAGGCTGTGTATCGCTGTAGGGAGTGCGGTGAGGAGGTTGCCGTAGTTCAAACTGGCGAAAAGCTTGAAAAACCGATTCAGTGTCCGGGCTGCGCAGCTGGTGGTCAGAAAAGAGGAAGTTTCGAGCTGGTTCTAGAGAAATGTAAGTTTATTGATTGGCAGAGGTTCGTGCTGCAGGAGAGGCCTGAAGAGCTTCCTTCAGGGCAGCTTCCCCGCTCTATTGAGGTAGTCGCTTCTCACGATCTAGTGGACATCGTCAGGCCGGGAGATCGCGCTGTTGTAACTGGTATTCTTGCCGTTGCTCCTGAACGAAGTTTGAAAGGTCAACCTCCGATCTTCCAGATGTACCTAGAGGCGAATAACGTAGAAGTCGCATCGAAGGAAGACCTTGACGTGGAGATTACGCCGGAGGATGAGAAAAGGATACTGGAACTTTCGAGGCGGGGCGACGTCCGTGATCTCATCGTGAACTCCATCGCCCCCTCAATCTACGGCTACAAAGAGGTGAAGAAGGCCATCGCGCTTCTCCTATTCGGCGGTGTCCAAAAACTGCACCCCGACGGTGTTAGAGTTAGGGGGGATGTCCACATACTACTGATCGGCGACCCTGGGACCGCTAAATCTCAGCTCCTGAGGTACGTGGCTTCAATTGCCCCTAGGGGCATCTACACGAGTGGGAAAGGATCTACTGCCGCTGGGTTGACGGCGGCAGTCGTGAGAGAGAAAGCGTCGGGCGACTTCTACTTGGAGGCGGGCGCGCTGGTGATAGCGGACGGCGGTATCGCGTGTATCGACGAGTTCGATAAGATGGACCCCAAGGATAGGGTCAGCATCCACGAGGCGATGGAGCAGCAGACAGTCAGCATCGCTAAGGCAGGTATCGTCGCCACCCTTAATGCGCGAGCATCCGTTCTTGCGGCCGCAAACCCCGCCTTCGGCCGCTACCTGCACGGGAGGCCGGTGACGGAGAACATAGACCTTCCGCCCACGATTCTCTCCCGCTTCGACTTGATCTTCGTGATCACCGATGTGCCTAACGCGGAGCGGGACAAAGCTTTGGCGGAGTACGTGCTGGACTTCCACAGGCAGCACTATCCAGAGTCTCTCGAGTACGTCCTGCCCAGAGACCTATTAAGGAAGTACATAGCGTACGCGAGGAGGTACGTCAGGCCCAGGCTGACCGAGGAGGCGAAAGCGAAGCTGATCAGCTTCTACGTGGAAATGCGGTCGAAAAGCCAAGGGGCGGATTCTCCCATTGCGATCACGCCGAGGCAGCTCGAGGCCTTGATTAGGCTGGCTGAAGCACACGCGAAGATGGCGTTGAACGACGTTGTTACAGAGAAGGATGCGGAAGCTGCTATAGAGCTGATGATGGTATTCCTGAAAAGCGTCGGATACGACGTGGAAACGAAAACTTTCGACATCGATCTAGTCATGACCGGGCAGCCAAAGTCTCAAAGAGATAAGGTTTTGCAAGTCATCAAGCTTCTCAGGGAGATGGTCGAGGAGGCGGGGGGAGAGGCTGTAAAGCGTGAGGATTTCGTTGCGAGAGCCGTTGAGAAGGGGCTGGAGGAGCAGTTCGTGAGGAAAGTTCTCGAGAGGCTTTACAACAGCGGAGAAATTATAGAGCCAAAGCCAGGCTACATACTGCTCTTGCGCGCGGGGTAAAGTAATGAAGATAGAGGAGCTCAACCTACCCCCCGGTATCATAGAAGCGCTAGCTAAGCAGGGTATCACAGAGCTCTTTCCTCCTCAACAGATGGCGGTAAAAGCCGGACTACTTGAAGGCGTGAGCCTTGTTGTTGCTGCTCCTACAGCATCGGGAAAAACCCTGATCGCCATACTAGCGGCGGCAAAGCACCTGATGAGTGAAGCGGGAAAAGTGCTTTACCTTACGCCTCTCCGCTCACTCGCTTCCGAGAAGTACGAAGATTTCTCAAGCTTTTTTGAGCCGCACGGCTTTAAGGTGGCGCTCAGCATCGGCGATTACGACTCTACTGACGAGTGGTTAGAGCGCTACAACGTCATCGTAACAACAAATGAAAAGGCTGATAGCCTACTGAGGCACCGAGCACCCTGGCTCAGGGAAGTATCGCTCGTGGTAGCTGATGAAATACATCTGGTCGGAGAAGCGAACCGTGGTCCAACTCTCGAGCTGCTTCTTTCCCGTATAAGGAGGGTTGTACCCAACGCGCAATTGCTAGGTTTAAGTGCCACGATAAGAAACGTGGAAGAGATCGCCGCTTGGCTGAGCGCGAAGCCCGTGGTATGCGATTGGAGGCCTGTCCCCCTCAAAGAAGGTGTATACTACGACGGCATGATCGAGTTCTCCGACGGGTCGTCAAGGAGCGTTGATAGCAGATTCGAGGAACCGCTCCTCGATCTAACTGGAGACACGCTCAGAGAGGGGGGACAAGTATTGATATTCAACTTCAGGAGGCGAGGCGCTGTCAATACGGCTTCCCGGCTAGCGTTTCCCGTCGAGAAGTTTCTAAGCAGATCTGAAAGGCAGCATTTACAAGCGCTGTGCTCCCAGCTCCTCTCACGGGAACGGAATATAGTGACTGAGAAGCTCGCCTCAGTCATGGCTAAGGGAGTTGCCTTCCATCACGCGGGTTTAAGCCACCCCGTCAGGAAAATGATAGAGGATGCTTTCAGAAGCAATCTTCTGAAGGTCGTTGTCGCCACACCTACGCTTGCAGCCGGCGTCAATCTGCCAGCCAGGCGTGTGGTAATCGCGGATAGACACAGGTACAATGTCGAGCTTGGCGTCTACGAGGAAATCAGCGTGATGGAGTACAAGCAGATGGCTGGAAGAGCTGGTCGGCCAAAGTACGACAGAGTCGGCGAGGCTGTGCTGATAGCCCGCACGTTAGATGAGGCGGAGTACCTGCTGGAAGAGTACGTGAAGGCTCAACCGGAGCGGGTAACGTCTAAACTGTCCTCTGAACGCGCGCTCAGGAGCCAGATCCTAGCAGAAGTAGCTAGCGGTCTAGCGTTAAGCGTGCATGAGTTGAGAAAGACCTTAAGCATTTCCCTCTTCGCCGTCCAGGGGGATATAAACTACCTTCTGAGGCTAGCTGAAAGTGCTCTGAAGGAGCTGCAAAGAGAGGGTTTCGTGGAAGCATCGGACAACAAGCTGGAAGCAACCCCCCTAGGGCGCCGCGTGGCCGAATTATACCTCGATCCCCGCACAGCCAGTTTGGTGATCAAGTACCTCTCGAGTGATGCGACTATATCTGACCTAGCCTACTTGCATCTGCTAGCCCTCACACCCGATATGCCGAAAATGTACCTCAGGAAAGGCGACAGAGAATGGCTTGAGGAATTCGTAGAGCAGAAAGTGTCAGATCTTCTGGTGCCACCACCGGAGGATCCTGATGAGTACGAGATGTTCCTAGCTGAGGTTAAGGTAGCGACGCTCTTGCTTGAATGGATAGAGGAGAAACCCGATGACTACCTTTACGATAAGTACGATGTAGGGCCGGGGGACCTCTACGCGATTACACAGACAGCTGAGTGGCTAACCTACGCGGCGTCTGAACTTTCAAAACTATTAGGGTACATGCATCATCACAAGAAGCTAGCTTTACTTCGAGAGCGGATTAAGCACGGTGTGAAACCTGAGCTTTTAGAGCTTACAAGCATCAAAGGTATTGGACGGGTTAGGGCTCGTGCTCTGTACTCTCGTGGCTACAGGAGCTTGGCCGATATTGCTAGAGCTGCGGAGAGCGAATTAGCGGAAATCCCTGGTATAGGTCCTACCTTAGCGAAGAGGTTGAAGGAGGCTGTGACAAGCGGGAGATTAGTGCTCGATCAGGATTTCGTAGGTCGAGTCGGGCTGGATCAGTACTTTTAAGTTCTGTTTCCTGCTCAGTTTGAGATATGAGTAGGTTAAGAGTGATGGATCTCTTCTGCGGCGCCGGAGGCTTCGCAAGGGGTTTCAGAGATGAGGGATTCGAAATCACCTTAGGCGTGGACAACGTGGAAGTGGTCGCTAAAACCTTCAAGGTCAACTTTCCGAGCGCTGAGGTCTTGGTCGAAGACGTTGGGAGCCTTAGGAGCGAGGACCTCGCGTCCCTCGTGGGGCACGTTGACGTGGTTATCGGTAGTCCACCCTGCGAACCTTTCACTGGAGCCAACCCGCTGCGTAAGCCCAACCCCATGGATAGGCTCTACGAAGATCCTATCGGCAGGTTAGTCCTACACTTCATCAGGATAGTGGGCGACCTGAAACCAAAGATCTTTGTGATGGAGAACGTCCCAGCATTGATCGAGGGCCCCCTTCGAGAAGCTCTACGGAAGGAGTTCGCTCGTGTCGGTTACCCAGGGATCTACTTTAACTTACTTAAAGCCGAGGAGTACGGGACTCCCTCACACAGGCTCAGGCTGTTCGTTTCAAACATACGCATTAAACCGCCCCCTCTGCATAAGTGTGTAACAGTGATCGAAGCGATTGGAGATCTCCCCCCGCCGCAGGCTCCGCACGAGGTGCCGAATCACGAACTAGTCCCCCTCTCTCCGCGCAAACAGAGGAGGATTGCGAAATTGAAATGGGGCGAAGCGTTAATACGCTACGCTGGCGCGAACGGGAGGGTCCTCTCCAATTACGTTCGTTTACACCCGTACCATCTTGCCCCGACAGTAATGGGGTCCTCGCGCTTTATCCACCCCTTCGAGGACAGGCTGTTGACAGTTCGGGAACAAGCCAGGCTGATGGGCTTCCCAGACGACCATACCTTCCTTGGCAGTCGTGATCTGCAGTTTGATCAGGTGGGTGAAGCAGTTCCCCCACCCTTAAGCAGAGCGATAGCGCGGGAAGTAAAGAAGGCTGTAGAGATGGGGATGTAGGGCAACTTTTAAGGGAAACTGCTACACGGCTTGTACGTGGCTGAAGTGTCAGGTGTTGAAGTGCTACCAGTCCTTCACAACGCCTACTCGCAGCAGAGGGTTGTTGAAGCAGCACGGATCGCTTACGGATTAGGGTACCATGCGTTCATCGTTACGAAAGCCAGTGGCAGCGCGGCTCAAGCGGGTGTTCCAGAAGCGCAAAAGCTGGCATTGAAGATGGGGAGGGCCTTCATGTGCCTCCCCGATTTACCCGACGCGATTGAAGTGCTGAAGCCTGATATGGTCCTCCTGTTTGTACCGAAGAGGTACGCACAGAGGCCCCTATCGGAGGTCGTTAACACTGCGGCTGGTAGGCTTCTTGCAGTTTTCGGAGGGTCCGACCCCGGTTTATCGAAGAAAGAGCTCGAGATGGGGATTGCTGTGTACCCTGACGGTATTGAGGAAGACGTTGGATCCACGGGAATGGTAGCTATCGCCCTTTATTTGCTCCGCACGGTATCGAAGCTCCACCATAGGTCCGCGCCATAGCTCATCCCCCCTACATAGTTTTTCGGCCTCCAGGGGCCTGTTCCCCGGCCTTTGCAGTTTTGGGCCGCGGGCGACCGGAGCGGGCGTCATGGGGCCGGCTGCTTAGAGCGGCCTGCTCACTCGCCTTTCAGCGCCTTGTCGCCGATGTGTCTATCGATAGACCACATCTTCGCGCGCGGTCAGTAGTTCTTCGCTCTGCTGCCGGGACGCGCGGGGGGCTCAGGGTGACCTTGAGGTTGAGGACGCTAGCTGACGCTTTGAGGGCTTTCAGGATCGCGGGGTTGGGGCCTGGAAGTATGGGGTTCGCGCCTGTGGCAAGAGGCCGCCTCACGATATTCCAGCTGAGGGAAGGATGGCTGAAAGCCTACATAGCCCCAGTTGTCGAGTGAGCCAGGGAGCTGAAACTCTTTCTCATTCTCATTTCATTTTTATTCCCCATTTCTCGTTTGGCTCCTCCCAAGCCGCGAGAAAAGCGGGTAGAGCGCAGATATGGGGAGCGGAGGGAGGGGCCAGAAGCGCACAGCCGGGGAAAAGGGAGCGCTCAAGCGAAATTATGAACAAGCGTTATTCCTTCGGGTAGAGCTATCAAGGGTTAAGGAACTCCGATCATCCATCTGATGGCACATTCGCAGGATATCAACTAGTACGGACATGCATAAATCAATGAATCCTTCTTTACTAATTTCCTCATTGACAAGCATGAAATCCGCTAGAGCGATTACCTCACCGATACCGAAGGATAGCTCCCTCCTATCCCTTTCGGCGAAATCCTCCCAATGCTTCGGGTCATCACTCCGCCCTCTGCTGGATAACCGTTGATACCTGGTGGTCGGCGAGGAATGAATGGCTACCACGAAGACTCTATCGAAGTGGCGGCGGAAGTTCTCCACCTCGGCTAGGCTCCTAACTCCCTCTATTACCACGATTGGTTCGATAGGTACTTGAGCCAACGTTAACTCCGATACGGCGGCCGGCCCCCTCTTCTCCCGCAGCTCCAATGATAGTTGGGCAAGTGTGTTAGCGTTAATATCTAACCCTCTGCGAATGGCTTCAGACCTAACAGCATCACCCATGGATACCACAGGGAGACCGAGTTTTGCTGCAGCCTCGGAGAACAGCGTCTTTCCGCTACCTGGCATTCCTGTCACCAGTATTGCGCAGCGCATACGAACTCCTGGCAGTATCATTCATATGCTTTTTAAGAAGTAGTTTTGAAGTCAGCTTGTGAAGGTTGCTGTCATTGGCGTCGGCAGATGGGGGGTGAACCACGTCCGCGTTCTAAACGAGATCAAGAAGATGGGCCCGGAGGGGTTAAGCATAGATGAGCTCGTCGTAGTGGACAAGGATGCCGGACGGGCAGAGAAAGTTGCTCGCGTGTATGGGGCTTCCTGGACTAGTGATCTAACGGAGTTGCTTAAGATGAAGGTCGACGCCGCCATTGTGGCAGTACCGACAGTGTACCACTACGATGTGGCAATGAAGCTTCTACCGCACATGGATCTACTAGTCGAGAAACCGATCGCGGCCGACCTTAAAGAAGCCGAAGAAATGGGTAAGGTGGCTGAGAGGGAGGGCAGGCTTCTAGCAGTGGGGCACATCGAGCGTTTTAACCCGGTGGTTATGGCGCTGAAGGAGCAACTGATGAAGGAGGAAGACGAGATTGTTCACGTATCAGCGCAGAGAATTGGCCCTGGTCCGCCCAGTGGTTACACGCTGAATTTGGGTGCGGCTCACGATCTTCTCATCCATGATGTCGATGTGGTAT